>Ga0272445_1000138_pt1 | contig 71309 bp, 71 predicted proteins | sample YNPCB0031_FD_194404 | JGI IMG/M metagenome (GOLD analysis project Ga0272445, IMG submission 194404) | Hot spring sediment microbial communities from Yellowstone National Park, WY, United States - YNP-CB-003-1 | ecosystem: Environmental > Aquatic > Thermal springs > Hot (42-90C) > Sediment...
TGATCTAGAGAAAAGCTTATAAAAGAACTTCGTCAGCATAAGCCTCCTATTATAGAGATAAAAAGAAGTAGATAGGGATGTATCTAAAGAATGAAGAAAGATAGATTTGTACCTAGAACAATGGCTTCTCAGCATCCTGATAATGCTTCTATACCAAATTGGTGTCATAGCGAAGTAATAGCTGGAGAAGATGAAGTATATGAAGCATACTATGATTATTCTGTTCTAGGATGCCAGGAAGTCATGTGGGATGCAGAAGGTAAAGATATAGATCCACAAGTAGTAAGAAAACTCTTAACAAAGTATGGAGAATATTTCTCCAAGAATAAGCTGGGTGAAGATGTTTTTCTAACTCTTAGACTTCCCAACCCATTAATAGAAGTAAGTGAGAAGAAGATATTCCTAGAAACTCTTGAATCTATACCGAAACATAATGATGTTGCAAGTAGTTTCTATAACAAGTATCCTACAATCTCTATTTTTGAAGTAATCCTACCATTTACAGTAAGCCATGTAGACTTAGTGAGAGTTAGGGAAACATACCGGAAAGTTATCGTTGAGCCCATAAATGAGCAGATAGATTACTATGGTCTAAAGCTAAAAGAACTAGTAGGAGAAGCTTACCCTAGAGAGATAGAAGTCATACCGCTTATAGAAGACTTGAACTCTCTAACTACATGCGACCAAATATTAACTAGATATATTGAGCTTGTTTCCCCAAGTTATATTAGAGTCTTTATAGCAAGGTCTGACCCTGCATTAAACTACGGCTTTGTAGCTGCTACTCTTCTTGCAAAACTAGCCTTATCGAAACTTCAAACAGTTGAGACTCATTCAGGCATAAAGATATACCCAATAATTGGAGCAGGCTGCTTACCTTTTAGAGGTCATAACTCACCAGAGAATATTGATGGTTTTGTAAATGAATATAGGGGGGTCTGGACAGTAACAATACAATCTGCTTATAGATATGATTATCCTGAGGGTAGAGTCATAGAAGCTGTGAAGAAATTAAACAGTATCCTCCCATACGGTGAACCAAAAGATTTCACCGGGATAGAGAAACCTATTACTAGTCTAGTTCAGAAGTTCCTAGAAAAATACCAGGAATCTCTTGAACCAGCGATAGATGCTGTAAACTATATTGCATCATTAATCCCTGCTCGTAGAAGTAGGAAGCTGCACATCGGGCTATATGGATACTCTAGGAGGGTTAAAGGTAAATCCCTACCAAGGGCGATACCATTCACAGGTGCATTCTATTCTCTAGGAATGCCTCCAGAATTCATAGGTATGAGAGTATTAAAGAATCTAAGTGAAGAAGAATACGGTATTCTTAGAGAAGTCCATGTGAGACTTAGGGAAGACTTAGAAGAAGCAGGTAGAAGAGTTGTATGGGAAGCTATATCTCTTCTAATAGAATACAGAGAAGTTCTCTCTAAACATTTCTCAGGAGAATTCTACGAAAAATTCATCCCCTCCTATCTTGAAGATTTAGAAACGGCTTCCGACGTAATTGGGATAAAGATTGGTGGAAGAAACCTCTCAGATAGAAGATATGCTAACGTCATAGAGAATTTCATAATCTCAATTATAGAAAGAGAGTATCCTAAAGCTGAAAAAGAATTAACTGAGGCAGCAAAACTACGAAAATCAATAGGCTAGAAATCTAAGGAGAATGTTCCTACTTTCAATTATCGAGTAAGGAGCTTCTACCAAGATTAAAGATTGAATTACGGGGATAGCATCTAGTTATAAGAAAAGTACATCATCACATGATTAGAAAAGCTGTTAAGATTTAGGAGAGAAGAATTAAGGAAGGTGAATTAGCTCCAATGTGCAAAAACTGAGGAGAGATTTTAGCGACTTTTAGCCGAAAAAGAGCTCAATTCTGGCTATTTCTGCGCTTTGAATGTGGCGCCGGGGGTGGGATTTGAACCCACGAGCCCCACCTGGGGCATCGGCTTGCTCATCTTATTCTGACCTACCATCCTAATATTGATCTCGAGGCCGACCCTCTACCTGGCTGAGGTACCCCGGCTCAAGATTATCTTGTTTGTAGAGCTATTTATCTTTAAGAATCTGGTTATATCTTTGCGGGTAGTTCTTCTAGGTTTGGATATATCTGTCCGAAGAATTGTATTAACATGTATTCTATTGTAGCTGCGATGAGAAGCAGTATTGCTACTGCAGCAATTGATATTATTAGCCATCTTGATTCTATTCTACTCTTCTTTTTAAAGATACTGTATGTGAATACTATGCTCTCAGTGAAGGCTGTTCCATATGCTAAGAATTCTATGAATCCATAGAATGTTATGATTGTCATCGAGATCAATAGTATGGAGGGGATCCCCGTGGAAACTGATAATGCACCTATTAATCTTCCCGTAAAATAGATTGCATAACCTCCAATAAATGGCCCAGCCAGGGGGATGAACATGAGTAATGAGATCATAAAATTGTTCAAGAAGATATCCATGATAGTATATTTTTCTCTAAGTATTTTTTCAGCTTCTTCCATTAGAGAAGTTATTTCATCAGCTGATAGAGGTATTATCGAAGCAATATATAGAAGAGAATACAATGAGACTGTAATAATTATTATAAGGATTAACCGGTTCCTTACACTTAATGTTCCTCTCCAAGTTGAACTATTATTATTCTTCAAGTTTCTCATCAACACTCTTCAGTATTTCTTGGTAGATTCTATTGCGACCCTTTAATTTAGGTATTACTGACAGGCTTAACGGGTCGACATCCCTCAGGACAGCAGCATAAAGACTAATATAATCAACTAAAATTAGTAGAGAAAGTATTTCTTCCATAATGCTTCTTGCTTGAACTTTTAACTCAATATATCTTTCTTGGAGGAAGCTTGAGAGAAGTCTGTAAACTTCGTTTATTTCTCTTGGTTCATCGGAGAGTCTTGGAGCTATTAGGATTGTTTTCTCATTGAGTACTTCAATATCGTTATGTAGTGCTTCGGGGATTTCACAAAAATGTGAGAAAAGTTTACTATTCTCATTAAGTTGACATTTTAAGCGGTATGCTATTGGAGCAGCTTTCCCATAACCATATACTACAGGGAGCATATCAACAATCTTTAATGCTGTCTTCTTTGCTAAGTTTTTATCTGTGGGGGTCTCAGGGCTCACTGTATCTTGAATAGTCTTAGCCGAATCTAGGTTTTCTATAGAATCTTCAATCTTAATATTTAGAGATTTTAGTAAACCTATTACTGCTCCAAATGTATGGGGGAAGGCATATCTAGGAGGTATACCTCGCTCAAGCATTATTATTGGAAGATTCTTTTTCTCAGCTAATCTTCTTAATGCTCCTCCAGAAGTGATCATAACCATTTTCCTACTGTCTAGATTGTTTAAGATTGTTGGAAATATCTCTGCAGTATCTCCAGAGTAGCTTACAGCTAGTATCAAGTCATCTGGATTTATCTTGAGCACCGTATAATCTCTATGAACTCTAACAGTAGGTTCTCTAACTATTACTGAGATAAAATCTCCAACTATTGCTGATCCACCTATACCGAGGTAAACTATCCTAGATGGTTTAAAATCTTTTAATCTCCTACCTATCTCCAATCCTATCTCATAATATCTAGAGAAGCATTCAAGATATCTCTGGATAATAGAGAATGCTTTCCCGAACTGCTCCCTAGAATATTTTTCAGGATTATCTAACAACCCACTCTTAAAACCTGCTTATAATATAAAAATTTTATTATTGAGAGCGTGATAGTGTCCAAATAAGGTGTTATATTAGCTGGAGACCTTCCATAGTAGCCTTGCGGGTAGAAATAGCCGCCCCTAGAAGATATTTAAAGCCTTATTTGGACACTATCCGCTAAACAACACTGTCAACTTTTACTGAATTTTTCATGTTTATAAGTTCTGAATTTTTAGATAACGGTATAGATAAGATGTTCTCTCAACCTGCCACGTAAATGGTATTACCTATTTGAAGGGATCAACCAGTATATAATCCAGAGTGTCCAGTTATATACTGTTCTGGAATTTATGCTATTTTAGTTTAACTCTACTTTCGGCTGACTGTTTAAAGCATAAAACCTACTAGCTATATTAGAAAGCTTGAAATGAGACCTCAGCATCTTGAGAAGAATATTGAAGAACTAAGACATAGAGTAGAGACGCTTGAGCTTGCTATAGACACTATCCTTAAGAAGATACCGGAGATTAGGATTAGTGTTGAAGTCCCAAGAGTAATTCTAGAGAAGAAACCTGTCTACGTAAAGGTAAAGAGTAGTGAGCTTCATGGGAGAATAATCCTCCTTGCTATAGATGGTTTCTTAAATGATTGGAAGACTGCAGGCGACATTACCTCAGAGCTTGTGAGGAGGGGTTGGGCTCCTAAAGATTTTAAAGATATTAGACCTGTACTTGAACACTTGGTATCTTTAGGTTTAATGGAGAGAATTAGGTCTTCAAGAAAGAATAGGGGGAGAAGAGCTAAGTGGTTATACAGAGCTATGGATGATTTAATGCAGAAAGTAGAGCTTGTACAGTGAATCTGAATGGAGTGTCTTGAGTAGGACCATTGATTATAATTCTAGAGAATCTTCAGAAGGTTGACATTTAGTTGTAGTTATGCTTCTCTCTGGGTAATCTGTCCTACATACCTGTTTTATTCTCTCCACTCCCCCGATTGACTCAATATACTTAACAACTATCCTTGGAACATATTCTCTCCAATCTTCATCTTCAATCATCTTCTTCCTAATCAGGGTTCCTACTACTTCTTCTCTCCTATATAGTTCTATAGGCTTAACCTGGCATCCTGCATCAGTAAATAATCTCTGAACTAGTGGGTTGTTTGAGTATACTATATCGAATCGTGGTACGAAAGTTCTAACTTTCGAAACCCATAGAGAATGTTCACCTATATCTGGTATAGGTATGATCATTATCTTCTCTAATGGTAACCTCTCTTCTTGAAGCATTAATCTAATCATCTCAATCCTCTCTCCTGCTGTGAAAGGATTCTTAAAGGTATAACTATACTGAGCACTACCAACAACAATTATCAATTCATCACATTCTCTCAGTATGCTTTTTATAGCTGATAGATGTCCAATATGAGGAGGCTGGAATCTTCCAACAAGCAGTCCACGCTTCAAAGACCACCACTTCAATGATATTAGCCTAATATATTAAGATAATAAGAGAAGTTAGGAGGGGGTTGTAATTCTCCTCCAGTGTATTATGTGAGGGAACCGAGGAATTATGAAATATTCTTGAAGATTGATGAGCTTAGTAATTATTCTTAACTTATTCTCTTCTTAAACCTATTCCTTCTATCGTTATTGTTGCTGGTTCCCCCTCAACCCCATCTACCTCTACATACGTGTTAGTAATTATTCTACATAATTCAATGCTAGTAGTAGTATGTTTTGTTAGGTTTGTTACTCTATACTGTGATGTGCCTTCTGCTAAGCATGCCCATATTACTAACTGGTCTCCTAAATGCTTATCTACCGGAGCTTCTCTACTTATCTCACCTAGTAATTCTTTTGCAGCTTCTTCTCCAATCTTCTCTGATGGGACTCCCTTCTCACCGAGTTTATCTACTCCAATTACTATTCCATCTTCTAGTTCTGCTAGAAGTATTATTCCACATCCAGGGTCTAATGAGCATTTAGGATTATTAGGTTGTAGAGCTTCTCTACGTATATCTATGTCGTAGCCTTCTCTTCCCAGAATATTCTCAACAGTACTTGCCATTCTCTCAACAATGTGGCCTGGAAGCCTACAGCTATAGCTCAACCCTCTAATCTTCTTAACATTCTTAAACTCTACTAGTCTTATGGGTTTAAGAGTATCAACTGGTATTGAGTAGGCTTTAACTACACCTCCACCTCTAGGATAAAACCCTCTTTTAACAAGTTCAATCTTAAATTTTCCACCCATCTTCTCTATTACTGGTAGTAATACTTCTTGGAGATATTCTACTGGAGGGGCCATAGGATTGTTTGTTCCACCTCTAAGTTCTACTTCAACTGGTTTTGAAGCATAGCACATTGCAGGCATCAAGCTTTGAAGTATTAACGTAGTACTTCCAGCTGTACCAGCATCAAACTTAAGTGAGCCACCTTGAAGTCTTCTTAAAGGATTGAAAGATATCTCTAGTGACCCGACAGATAAACCAGTAACCTCAGCCGAGGATAATGCTGCTACTGCTTTAACAGCTGTTAAATGCTGTGGTCTTAAACCAGGATTACTCCTCTTAACACGTATATTCTTTATTCTAACTGGTTTAAGTAGAACAGCTGATAATGCTACAGCATTCCTAAGAATCTGACCTCCACCCTCACCTATTGAACCATCGATCTCTACAAACATCTGTTAAAGTATTGTGGCGTCTAATTTTTAAGCATAGTTGTTTTTCTCCAATTTCTTGATTAAATACTAGGGTTACATTATAGGTTATGATGTCTGGATCTATGGATAGACCAATTATTGCTTTCATGACAGATTATGGTACTAGAGATACATATGTAACTCAGGTTAAAGCTGTAATATTACGTTATAGAAGAGATGTATTGATAATTGATGTTACGCATGAAGTTGAACCATTTAACGAGCTTGAAGCCGCCTTCCTCCTAACAACATATGTTCCATACATGCCTGCAGGAACAATCCATCTATGCATAGTTGACCCAGGTGTAGGAGGAGAAAGAAAACCAATAATAATATTAACATCTAGAGGAGACGTATTCATCGGTCCAGATACTGGATTCATGATCCCAGCTGCAGAACAATTAGGCATAGTATCTGTTTATGAGATTGATGAATCAAAACTTCCAAGAAGATTTAGCGAGACTTTCCATGGTAGAGATGTCTTCGCACATGTTGCTGGTATGATAGCTGCTGGTGTATCACCAAGCGAGATAGGCAAAGAGGTTATAGAGTATAAGAGGCTAGTATTACATAAGCCTATCAAGAAAGATGACTACATCGAGGTTGCAGTCTTACATATTGATAGGTTTGGAAACATAATCACTAATCTTAAACCTAAGGATCTACAAATAGATTTTGGAGATATTATCGATATATCTACGCCCTCAGGTATTACAGTTAGCTGCCCATTTGTTAAATCTTATAGTGGAGTAACTGAGGGGTCGTTTCTAACAACTATCGGGAGCTCAGGATACATTGAAGTTTCCATAAATAGGGGGCACGCTAATGAAAAACTTAGGATTAGAGCTGGAGATAAACTTAGAGTTAGAGTAGTTAAAAATATTTAAAAAGTAGAGGTGAATGTTTTAAGAATGGAGTAGGTGGTGTATGGCTTTCCAGTATCCATATCCTGGAGCTACAACTCTCGGTATAAAAGGTAGAGATGCAGTTGTATTAGCTGCTGAGAAGAGGCTTACATATGGATACTTTGTTGTGAGTAAGACTGTTAGGAAAGTATTTCAGATTACATCTAAGATCGGTGCGGCCTGTGCAGGTTTTGTAGGTGATATGCAGAATCTAATCCGTGATGCTCAAGCTGAGATTAACCTTTATAGATTCATGTATCAGAGAGAACCCGAAGTTAGAACAGTAGCTAAAGTACTTTCAAATTATCTATTCAGTAGTAGATTCTTCCCATACCTTGCTGAAACAATAGTTGGAGGATTCGATGAAACAGGAGGGCACGTCTTAGTCCTCGACCCTCTAGGCTCGATAATTGAAGATGATTATGCTGTAGTTGGGTCAGGCGCAGAGATAGCTATTGGAGTGATAGAGATATCTTATAAACCTAATATGACTGCAGAAGAATTAAGAGAACTCGCTATCAAGGCTGTAAAAGCTTCTATATCGAGAGATGCAGCAAGTGGAAACGGCATAGACCTTTTAATTATAACTAATGATGGGATAAAATCTTCGGAGACTATTCAAGTATAGATATGTGGGTTTGAAGATATCATAGTATCTCTATAAGATTTTGACATTGCTGATATTATCCATTTTCCATTATGTTGTATGATATTGAGTATTTGAAAAATATTTATAAGGAACCAAGTATAATATAACACCGTAATGAATCTAATTAACCTAAAAGAAAAATTGTTGATTTTTCTAGCTCAGAGTGGAGCTTATACGAAGAGCCTCAATATGTCTACATCAACGATTGCTCAGCATCTTGGGACGTCTCAGCAATCTGCATCAAGGATACTAATACAGCTTGAACAGAATGGATATATAGAGAAGATAATAGTGGGTAAAACAACCTTGATAAGACTTACAAATAAGGGGCTTGACGAGTTGAAGAATCTATACATAGTCTTGAAGAGCATATTTGAGAAACCAGTAGAGATAATTCTTGAAGGCAGAGTATTCTCAGGTCTTGGAGAAGGATTCTACTACATTAGTCTTCCACAATACTTTGAGCAGATAAAAGAAAAAGTTGGATTCACCCCATATCCAGGAACACTCAATATCCAGTTATTATCTAAAGACTCAATAGAGAATAGAATGCTGTTGGAGAAGATTGCAGACATACCTATTGATGGATTTAGTAATGGTCAGAGGACGTATGGTGGAGCAAAATGTATAAGAGCACTATTTAATGGAGAACAAGAAGCTGCTCTTATATTTGTTGAGAGGACCCATTATGGTAGAGATGTTGTAGAAGTTATCGCTCCAGTATATCTCCGTGGAAAATACAATTTAAGAGATGGCGATAAAGTGTTCGTAAAGGTTACTCTTAAAACCTCAACTCTAAACAATAATATCCTGACTGCTGAAGCTAAGTAGATCAATTTAACTTAACATTTCCTTTAATTTTTCAATTACATCAGTAGTACTGTTTATGCTGCCGAATCTATAACGCTTAGCTTTATAGACCTTGATATCCAGATTCTTATCTTTAATGAATTTTTCAAATTCTCTCATTATTTCTGTTTGGTCGTATCCAAATACAACAATATCTGGTTTAACCTTCTTGATAATCTTCTCGAATGAGAATTTTCTATATCCGAGAATAACCTCATCTACTGGTTTTAAATTTGATACTATGAGTTGCCTTGACTTCTCATCGAATAATGGTTTTCTATTCTTCCTCTTTATAATAGTATTATCTCTAGCGAGAACAACTACAAGCTTAGACTTTCTACCACCAAGTTTCTTAGCTTCCCAAAGCATCTTAATATGGCCAGGATGAATTATATCGAAAGCTCCAGATGTTAAAACAATAGTCTTCTTCATGTCTCCGCTGATACTAATTACTAAATAACCACCGTTTATATATTCTTTCAAAGTATTTAGGTCTCTATTACTTATTCGATCCTGTCGACCATGTAATAGGTCTCCTTGAGTTTTCATTGTTGTGGGTAGGTTTCTTATTGTTGCTATTGCTGCTGTGTAGTCTTCTATAGGTTTGATCCTCAGCTATTTACGTTGTTGTAGGATCTCCTAGTCCTCTGCTTCAAGTATTCGAAGAACTTCTCAACAGCATCCTAAAACGAATCTCTGGTATTGATTTTTCAAGCTGAGTTTCTCTAGAGCCCACCTATACCATGGACCCTTATCAACTATTATCCTTGGCTTGTTCAGGCATCTATCTAAGACATGCATAAGATAATAGAATAGAAACCTAACCATAGACATAAAAAGAAAAACCTAAGTAAAAGTTGACAGGATCAGCTGATGAGAGATGAAAGCTGTGAGGCTGGTAGGTCGACTAGATATACCCATATATTGTGGTTGATACTAGTTATCCTCCGGCCTAATGGCTACTATGACTCATCGACTAGCTACTCTCCCTGAATCGTTTTATTACTTTATGGATAATTCATTATTGGTTCAGTTAGTGGATGGTTTTCAGATAAGATTGGGGGGAGAATTCTTAGTACAGTTGGCTTAATAGTTAGTGCTATCGCATTAATAACGTTATCTAATATTTCTATCAACCTAGAATATAACATACTCTTGATAGGATTAGTAATGGCTAGGCTTAGAATTATCTAGTCGGAATTTAAAGCCATTGGAATTCTATCTTACCCATCATTCTTAAGCTGTCCAGTAAACCTTCTGCATATGCAATTGATGCTAAAGCATTAAATAATTCCCCGGAAGACCAGAATCTCTCAGCATCTTCTATATAGCTTGAAGTAATCTCTAGTATTTTCTGAAGATCTCTACTGGGTTCTTTAATTTTCAAACTGTTGGCCACATTTCTAGTCTTCATAATGTACCTCCATACCCTCTCTTTCTCGTATCCTAGAGGTTTATGTCTTTTAATAATCTCTTCATCTATATTGTATAATTTAGTTAATGCTTCAACTTCCATGAAATGTAGTTCTCCTGGAAAGATGAGAGCATGAGGTGGAGGAGGATAATTCTCAAATATCAATTCTCTAACTGTAGCTACTTTGACTAATTCTTCCTGAAGACCGATTCTAGCAAGACCTATTGCTAATGTATCTTCTCTTACTACTCCTTGGCAGAGTGAATCTTCAGCTTCTAGAAGTTTTCTTAATGCTTCCGGGATAGTTAAACCTCCATCAGCTGTATCTAAAAGTACTAATGTATGTAGACCTCTATCTAGATTCTCCTTAATTATTCTGTATGTTTCTCTAGTGTCTCCAATCCTTGCTAGAGTAGTGGTTCTCCCAAATTTGTATGCTTGGAGACCCGTAATACTTACTGCAGCAGAATATATTGATATTCCGTGAATTATCTTGTATGGAATCTTTCTCTTAGCTGCTTCAACTAGTATTGATATGTGGGTTGTCGCGATAAGCGGGTCTCCTGGAACTAGTATAGCGATACTAGTTTCCCTAGCTTCTTCCAAGATCTTCTCTAGATTATCTTCAAGATCCCTCCTGGTCGCTAACCTGAGCCTTCCGTAAAATTCCTTCATAAGCCAATTCATTAGATCTCTGGAGATAAAACCTGTATAGGTATCGAGATAAAGAACGTAACAATTCTTTATTTCCTCAGCTGCTTTAAGGCTCATATAATTGAGAGAACCTAAACCTAAACCAACAAGATATAAAACCATGATCTAACCAAAATATGCTTAGTTAACACTAGTTTATAGAATTTCATATTAAGACTGAGTTGGAGTATCTATATGGTAGAGATGTGTTTAAATTTTATAGATGACGATGATACTTAGTGAAAGCTGTAGTTCTCGCAGCTGGGTTAGGTAAAAGGCTTAGACCTCTTACGAATACTAGGCCTAAGCATCTCCTACCAGTTTGTGGGAAACCAATCATAGAAAAGGTTCTCGAAGCTCTCCTACTAAATGGAATTAATCATACTGGTATAGTAGTATCCTATATGTCTGATCTAATCATTAAATATGTAAATAGTCTCGGACTCGGCATGGAGATTGAATGGATTTACCAGAAGGAACCTCTAGGTACAGCTGATGCTCTTAGAGTCTGCGAGAAATTTCTAGGAAGTGAAGATTACTTCATAGTTGTTTATGGTGATATAACTTTAAACAGCTACGTCTTAAGAGACTTAATCAAATTCTACAGGGAGAATAGATGCGATGGGGTAATCGAGGGAGTATACGTAGAAGATACTCTAAGATTTGGTAGGATAATTTCTAGAGATGGCATACTAGAAAAGATTGAAGAAAAATCTATGGGTGGACCTGGAATAGTGAATTCTGGTTTGTATATTCTTCCATATGAGGCTCTCAAAACTTCCAAAGAAATTAAACTATCGAGGAGGGGCGAGTACGAATTGACAGATGTCTTAAACATTCTAGCTTCTAGAGATTACAAGATCCTAGTACATACTTCTCAGCATGATTGGTGGATAGATATAGGTTCTCCAGCAGATTACTTGAATGCAAACATTAAGAAATTTGTAGAAGAGTATGGTGTTAGTGTAGTATGCAATTCTGAAATTAATGAAGCGGTAATTGTAAAGCCCCCTTCAATGATACTTGAAGGTGTTAAGATAGATAAGAACACAGTAATAGGGCGTAATGCATTCATAATGAAGAATGTAAGGATCAGCTCTAACATTGTGATAGAAAATTCTATCCTACTTGAAGGATGCTCCATAGGAAGGGGTTCGATCCTAAGAAATGTTATTGTAGGAGAGCATGCAAGGATCGGTGAGAAAGTATACATTGAAGGTAGTAAAGAACTATTAATTATTCCCCCAAATACCGATATTGAGAACAATACTCTGATTAAGAATCTATAATTTGAGATGGTTTCGCTCTTCAAGGATTGCATGCGCAATTAATCTCGCTAATCTAAGTGGTTCAGGTATTCTCCCAAATAAAGTGTATTTATTTACTAGGTTGGTGGCTGCTTCTATATCTACTCCGACTACCCTCAGATAGATCTTAAAACCATTCTTATTAACTACCTCAGTTCTAGGTCCATTCTCTTCATATATTCTAACTCTCTCACTCCAATCTTCGGGGAAATACTTCATAAAATATTCTCTAAGACCAGTTGATGGATAGTAAGTTAGACAGATTGATGGTAGATTTGTTTCTTTGTAGAGCTTGTTTAAGTCTACTACGTTAAACCAGCTTATAATACATCCATTAATCATTAATGCAGAAACATCATCTCTATTAAGTTTACGATACATTTCAAGGATAGAGTCAGTTACATCCATTCCACCTACTCTACATCTTCCTAAGACTACTCCATCAACTATAAAGTCGCTCCTCATTACAACTCCAGCTAACACAGCATCTTGACCAGAACCTTTCCTAAAGCTTTCAGCTAAACCTAATACCCTGATTGCTTTCTTCTCTAAGCTAAGCCTCAAAACCCCTAAACAATACTTGGTAAAGCATATTATTATTGTTTAAGCAGTTTAGAGGAATTTAAGGTAGGATTCTAGGGGTTGAATTGAGTCCCATCTTCTAAGTTTACTAAATGTATTCTACGTTCATACTTCTTTCTTATTGCAAGTATTGGTTTACCAGCAGAGATCTTCGCCATCTCAATTAACTTAGATTTATCTTTCTCGCTAATTCTTGAACTATACTTACATTCAACTAGAAGGATAGAACCATTCTTTAAAGCAATTAAGTCTAAAGGCTTGCTTCTAGCAACTCTTACTGTTAACCAGCCTCTAGATTCTAGTAGCCTTCTAACCTGCCATTCAAACTTCCTACCTTTCTGATAACTCAATATAGCACTCTCCATCTTTGGATTTTCATCTCAAGATAAATCTATTCTCTTAAAATCCATCAAGTATTAGATGCTTATTTTCTTTATCATAACTCCCTGACTACTCCATGTAAGCGGAGATGTAGCCTTCCTTCTATACGTAGAAGCTTGCCTATAACAACATATTCAGAGTTTTTCTTTAAAGATATTAACTCATCGTTCATTTCTACAGGTATTACTGCACGCCACCTCTCATTAACCAAAACTAGAATCTTACCAGGATAGATTTCTTCAACAAATACCTTGAATTTTCTTAATCCTTCACCCAATCTCCTTGATCTTTCAAGCTTACGTCTCGCAATAAGATAGAGCCTCCCATCTTCTTCATATAACCTCTGAGACTTTAACAGTTTCTTTAAAGCTCTATTAATTTCGCTGATATCGTATCCATCGCAACTTAACTCTTCAATTAGGAATCTTCTAGGAAAGCCTTCTTCACCTGATTTTAGAATTCTCTTATAAATTATCTTAGATAATTTCGTTATGCTGATCTTAGACTTAACGATGGTAGAAGTAGCTTCTTTAGATTGCTCAATATAACGAGGTAAATTTAGAGTTGGAGTTTCTTTTTCTTCTTTAAGTTTGTGTGTATAGTTTTCAGTCTCCATTTCTTTTAACGCCTTTCTGGAACTATCGCAGGTTAGACTATTCTTCAATATGGAGTTTTTATCTGTTACTCCATGAGTTGCTTCAGAGATGCTTATATTTGTTGGGTTAGTATATCCCAGCAGGTTCTTCTGTTTAATCTCTTGATTAATTTTCTCGATTATATCTTTGACCTTCTTAACTTTCTTATAGGCTGATTCAAGATATACTTCATCCAGTGTTCTTTTGGTTATCAGTATTATACATCTCCCAGTTCTTACCCGGCCAGTTCTCCCTCTCCTTTGAATGAATCTTATCTCTGATGGTATTGGCTCATAAAATATGACTAAGCTACATTGTGGGATGTCTAATCCTTCTTCACCGATGCTTGTAGATACGAGAACATGTATTGAGCCTTCTCTGAATCTCTTTATTATCTGTAATTGATCTCTCTGACTCATATAGACTGAGTTTTTATCTTTTCTCTGTCCAACGAATATCTCTGCCTTAAAATTTCTAGCTTTTAAAATATTTACTAGATGCTCAGCTGTATCTCTATATTGAGTGAAAATGATAACTCTACTCCGTGGTTCTAAATTGAACTGCCTATCTAGTTCTTCGATTAATACTTGGATTTTAGGATGTTCTTCAAGTTCTACTTTAAGCATGTTCATTAAGACTTGAAATCTAGGATCTTTCATTAACCTTCTATGAGACTTCTTCTCAGATGTTATCAAGTTCATTAAGAATCTCTTAAGCGTATAAGCTCCCTGAGATAATAGAAGCTCTAATGCGTGTAGTAGGATTAGTGCTGTATTCTGAGTAAGTAGTAGATTCCAAGATAAACCTCTAACATATTTGTTCTTCTCAGTCTTGATCTTTTCACTGAGGGTCTCCCCAATCTCCAATAAGTCTTTTCTAGAAACTTGTTTGTATTCTTTCTTGATTAAGTCAGCTTCTCTAAGCTCTCTTAAGTAATCTTCAAGTATTTCTTTAATCAATTTAGCATATCTTTCATAGCTCTTGGGGGGCTCTACAACCCTGTACTCTAACCTGACTTTGTGTATGTATGGAGAAACATCTTCATCGTATTCTGAGCGGTAGACTATATTCTCAATAAACAGATTCTTTACTATCTCTCTAACTCTATCTATACTTCCTCCAGGAGAAGCTGTTAATGCAAGTATGCAGGTATTCTTATAATGGCTAACGTAGTGTTGAGCGATATTTGTATATGCATAACCCTTCCTAGCTCTATGAGCTTCATCAAATATCAGTAGACTGAAATCTTCTAGGCTTAGCCCATTCTCTAGGTCGTTCCTAACTACTTCAGGTGTCGCGAAGAGTATCTTAACATTTCTACTATTCCACCATAATCTCCTCTCTTCAGGACTTGTTTCACCAGTTAAAACTCTTAATTGTCGTGCGTCTATGTTTAGGAGCTGGGTAAATCTTTCTTTATGCTGATTTAGTAGAGGCTTGGTGGGGGCCATGACTAGAATTCTACTATTCGGCTGATTATGTAGATAGTATGCAGAGACGTAAACTGCTATTATCGTTTTCCCTAAAGCTGTAGGTAAGATAACTAGAGTATTCTTTCCAATAGATGATTCAGCTATCTTCACTTGGTACTCTCTAACCTCTATCTTATCTTTCTTTAAGAGAGGATTATTTAAGATAATTGAGTCATCAATATTTTCTGAGGCTTCGTTTACACTTGGTTTGCTCTGGATTTCATTACTACTATATCCTCTCAACTTGAGTATCTCCTTTCTCATAACTTCTTAATCGGAGATTGACAGTATACACACTACTTATTGCTATCTAATATCATAAAAACATTCTAGACTATGGTGAAAATGCAGATTCAGGATTTCTTGCTTGCTCTTATCTTATTAAGTATCTCTTGAGCTTTATCAAGTCTTACAGTCTTTTCTTTAACCATTTCTTCTGCTACAAGGTCTATTTCATCACCTATTGCTCCAGCCATAACAGCAATATTTTTTGCATGGAGTGACATGTGGCCAGCCTGTATTCCCTCAGCAGCTAAAGCTCTAAGTGCAGCGAGATTCTGGACTAAGCCTACCGCACCAATTACTTCTGCTAATTCTTGAGCTGTTTTTACACCTAGTATTTTTAACGAGATCCTAGCTAGGGGATGGGTTCTAGTTGCTCCACCAACTATACCTACAGCTAAAGGCATCTCCAGAGACCCGTATAGATAATCTCCATCAGTCTCCCATCTACTCAGAGGTCGGTATCTTCCATCTCTAGATGCATATGCATGAGCTCCTGCTTCTACTGCTCTCCAATCATTTCCAGTAGCTATTACTACAGCATCAACCCCATTCATTATCCCCTTATTATGCGTTGCAGCTCTATAAGGGTCAGCGTCAGCGAAAGCCCAAGCCTCCATTATTCCTTCTGCAACATCTTTTCCTCCAACAGCTTCTACAGGCACTTTCGTCCATGCTCTAACAATTCTCCTATCAGCCAGGTTTGATATTATCCTTAGCCTAAAAGATCCCCCTGCTATCGAAGCGAGACGTGGTGCAACTGCTTCAGCCATCGTATTCACTGCATTCGCTCCCATAGCATCTCTAACATCTACTATTAAATGAGCTATAAGCAGAACTCCAGCTTTACTCTCCACTATTCTTACCTCAAGGTCTTTCGCTCCTCCTCCAAGCTTTACTAGTACTGGATCACATTGATTAGCTAATTCTAGAATCTCATCTTTCCTCTTGAGTATTTCAAGTCTTGCTATTGAAGGTTGAGGAACTTTAACTAGCTGTACTTGACCTATCATTAATGGTCCAGTACTTGTTGTGTATACTCCTCCACCTTCTCTAGTCATTCTAGCAGCATTAGATGCAGCAGCTACTACTGATGGTTCTTCAATAACCATTGGTATAAGATAGTCCTTATTGTTTATGAGAAAGTTTACAGCTATACCAAGTGGTAGTTGGTAAGTTGAGATTACATTCTCTATCATTCTATTAGCTGTTTCTATATCTAATGCTCCATACTTCTTTAGTAGATCTATTTCTTCACTACTTAAGCCTGCAAACTCTGATACGACTTTCAATCTTTCTTCAATACTTAACTTATAGAAACCTGGTATCCTAGAGCTTCTTCCACTCAATTTTCTCTACGTATGCTCTAAATTCTTATCTTTTATGTTTTTTCAGTATGAATATGTCATCTGACGTATACTAAACAGAGAAATACTTAAGAAAGACTCAATACCTATTTTATCTTAGATTGTGTTAGGAGGATTAGTTTTTGGCTAAAGAAGAATTATTAAGAAAAGCTCAAATCCCTGCACAGCTTGCTATGAAGTATCACCCATTCTATAAAGGTAAGATCCAAGTTACATTAAAGGTTCCAGTTAGGAGTTATGATGATTTTGCAATCTGGTATACCCCGGGAGTTGCTGAACCATGTAAAGCAATCAAGAGTAACATCGATTCGGTTTTTGAATATACTAACAGAGCTAACACGGTTGCAGTTGTAAGTGATGGAACAAGAGTTTTAGGATTAGGTGATATTGGACCTGAGGCAGGTCTCCCTGTAATGGAGGGTAAAGCATTATTATTCAAGTATTTAGGCGGTGTAGATGCTTTCCCAATTGTATTAAATGTGAAAGACCCAGAAGAGATTATTAAAGTGGTTAAAGCTCTTGAACCAAGCTTTGGTGGAATAAATCTAGAAGATATTGAGAAGCCAAAATGCTTCTATATTTTAGAAAGGTTAAGAAAGGAGATGAGTATCCCTGTGTGGCATGATGACCAGCAGGGTACAGCTACGGTAACACTTGCAGCTTTAATAAATGCTTTAAAGATCGTTGGTAAGAAGATAAATGATGTAATTATAGCTATGATTGGAGCAGGAGCGGCTAACGTTGCTATTGCGAGACTAATCATCTCAGCTGGAGTAGATCCTGGAAAGATGAGGATCGTTGATAGTAAGGGATTGCTTTATGCAGAAAGAGATGATGTTGATAAACTACAATTTAGTGATCCATGGAAATATGATTTAGCAGTAAAAACTAACCGTGATAGGATCATGGGAGGTATTCCAGAAGCATTGAAAGGAGCTGATGTAGTTATAGCTATGTCTAAGCCTGGACCTGGAGTAATAAAGAAGGAGTGGGTTCAAGCAATGGCTGATAATGCTATTGTCTTTGCATGCGCTAACCCTATACCTGAGATATGGCCTTGGGAAGCCAAGGAAGCTGGTGCAAAGATAGTAGCTACTGGTAGGTCTGACTTCCCCAACCAAGTAAACAATTCTCTAGGTTTTCCAGGAATATTTAGAGGAGCACTAGATGTTAGAGCGAAAACTATTACAGACGAGATGTGTATTGCAGCTGCAAGCGAGCTAGCTAGGATAGCAGAAGAAAAAGGCTTATCGGAAGATTACATTATACCTACAATGGAGGATTGGGAAGTATACCCTAGGGAGGCCACAGCAGTTGGTATGAAAGCGATAGAGCTAGGTATAGCAAGGGTTAAGATGAGTGAAGATGAACTCTATGAAAAAGCCTATAATACCATAAAGAGTGCAAGAGAACTAGTACACATGATGATGAGAGAAGGATTCATCCCGCCTGCACCAGACTAGCTGATAGAATTATTAAGATAACACTGCAAGTTACACTATAACTTTTGTAGAATCCTCTAAATAGTTAGAGAGTATAAGTTTATCTTCTGCTACATACTTGTATTTTTTAGTATGCCGGAAGAATTAGAAGATTTGGTTAGAATAGTAGAAGTTGAACCTATAAAAGAGGGGGTAATAATTATTGAGGGGTTCCCCGATGTTGGTTTAGTTGGAACTATTGCAGCTTCATTCTTAACCGATAAACTTCAAATGAAGGAAGTAGGCTATGTAGAATCAGATGTTCTACCTCCAATAATATCTGTGAAGAATGGAAAAGTCTTAGATTTGATTAGATTATACGGTGGAGACAACATAGTTGTAATCTTATCTGAGATACCCATACCTCTACCAATGGTTAGACCTTTGAGCCAGAAGATAATTGAGTGGGCCATATCTAAGAAAGCTAAAATGATAGTTAGTTTGACGGGGATGCCTGAACCTGGAAGATTAAATATTGATGTACCGAAAGTATACGTTCTTGGAAGCAATGATAAGATCTCACAAGATGCATTAAGAATTGATGGTGTTGAAGCTTTCACAGATGGCTATATCACTGGAGTTAAAGGTATGATCCTAAGAGAAAGTATAAGGAAGGATTTTAATGCACTACTTATCTTATCGCAAGCACACTTTAATTACCCTGACCCTGGGTCTGCTGCAGAAATACTGAAATACCTCTCAAAACTCTTATCAATAAGTATAGATATAAAGCCGCTACTGGAGAGTGCAGAAGAATTAAAGTTAAGACTTAGAGATTTAATGCGTAGAACCAGCCAAGCTATGCAGGATGTACAGAAATCCCGTGAACTAGAGCTTCCTGCAGTATATCTTTAGGAGGTGAACGTTATGGCTTACAGGAGAACTCTCTGGAAAATAATGCTGGATGAGTTTAAGAGGATAGAACAAGAATTAAGAAACTTAGAAGAAGAATTCTATATGAGAATTAAAGGATTAGAAGCTATGAGAGGATGTATAACACCACTTCACAATGTTTACGAATCTGGAGATGAATTAATAATCACAGCCGATATGCCTGGGACTGATAAGGAAGAGATAGACCTCACTGTTGGAGAAGACTACTTGAAGATTGAAGCACCATGCCGTTCACCCGCTAGGAAAATAAGAGAAGGTAAATACATGCTGCATGTAAGACTACCAGTAGAGATTGAGCCTGAGACTGTGAGAGCAAGGTATAAGGATGGAGTATTAGAGGTAATTGCAAAGAAGAAGATTAGGGGTATTAAGATTAAGGTAGAGTAAAAGCTAGGAAATTCAACTCAGGGAGGGAAGGTCTCCACTATTAGTTTAGGATATAATGGGTTGGCAACCTTATTTCGGCTGGTTCAATAGACTCGATAAGACTGCTCTCCAAGCTTTCAAGATATTCTCTCTATTATATCCTCCCCCACCCAGTACCAATAATCTACCATTACATTTCTCTTCAGATATTTTATGAAGCCTAGAGGTTGCATATTCGTGAACCTTCTCACTATACATTAATCCTGTTAGAGGGTCTCCAGCTAATCCATCGGCTCCCGCTTGCAATATTATAAACTCAGGGTTAAACTTATCTATAAATTCTTCAACTTTCCCCCATGCTTCTATGAATTCTTCATCTCCTGCTCCTGGCATTAATGGGATGTTCAGCTTGGTCCCCTCAGCTTCTCCTCCACCTCTCTCATAGCTGAAACCTGTTCCAGGATATAGTGTTCTACCATCTTGATGTATATCTGCTATTATAACATTCTTATCGAAGTAATAATCGTAGAAAACTCCATCTCCATGGTGTGCATCAATATCAACATACAATACCTGCCTAATCTTGACTACTTCGAGTAGGTATTTAATTGCTACAGATGCATCATTAAAGATACAGAAGCCTCCAGCTCTATCTTTTCTAGCATGATGTAATCCACCCACGGGATTAAAACCATGGTCTATTATGCCTTGAATTATCATTCTTACAAGTTTTAACGTTGAGCCGACTACGTAAAGTGATGCTTCATAACACCCCTTGAAAGCAGGTGTATCTCCATAGTCTAGATATCCATAACCAGCTTCAGACTTCTTCTTAACAAAGTTGACATACTCAGGGTCATGGTACAGTAGAATCTCATCTTCACTAGCTAACTCAGGCTTAACAGCAATCAATTGCTGATAGCAACTCCGTAAGAATTCAGGTAGAACTTCATTATAGAATCTTTGGACTCTATCAGACCTGAATGGATGAAATTCTGGAAAAGAATATAATAGAGCTTCTTCACCATAAATAACTCCAACTTTACACTTCATGCTCATACTCACACTCAATAGGATCTTTCCAACGTTAATAAATTCTATCCTCTAACATTCCCAAGATTCAAGGTAATGAGTGCAGGAGTATAAATTAATATGCTTCTACTACGACAATAATAGATAATGAAGATCATAGTCTTTGAGGATGACGTATACGTAAACCTTTTCCCATTAACTTATACTAGAGCATCATTTGAGTTAAGAATCGGTATTAAAACAATTTTGGAAAACATAATTGAGAAATTGAGACCTGAGAAGATTATAGCCTTAGCTAGGAAACATCTTAAGAGGGTCTTGGAGGAAAGATATCCAGAGGTTAAGATGGAGGATGGAACATTAGATGATGTACTAGTTGTTAATGGTCTCCTCTACATCGGTAGAAAGGAATCAGAAATGATAAAGAATCTACTATCTGAAGGAAGAGATAAAGCTTTAGTTACTGGAAAAAGATTAGTTGCCGCTAAGCTATCGGGGGAAAATCTACGAGAAAGAAGCCTAGAGATAATCTATGACGTAGAATCCCTAAGAAAATACTTAGAGATTGAATATACAGAAGACCTTAGATTAATATCGTATCCTTGGGATATCATCAACTATTTCCCAGAAATACTTAAAGAAGAACTATCAGATTATAAAGAGTTATCTTCCAACATCAGTAATGGAGTATATGTCAGAGGCGACAAGAAACACATCTATATAGATGATAAATCAACTATTGAGCCAGGCACTGTTATAGATGTTAGAAATGGACCAGTATACATTGGAAAGAACGTAGAAATTGAATCGCCTACTAGGATAATAGGTCCATGCTATATTGGTGATAACAGTATTATCTTTGGAGCAAGGGTTGAGTCATCTATAATTGGTGAAGAATGTAGAATCGGAGGGGAAGTAGTACATTCAATAATCCATAGATACTCTAATAAGAGGCACTTTGGTTTCTTAGGCCACTCATACGTGGGTGAATGGGTTAATCTTGGAGCAGGATTCACAAATAGTAATCTTAAGAATACGTATGGAGAAGTAAGAATGAATATACGTGGACAGAATATCGGTACAGGAAATACCTTCCTGGGATGCTTTATAGGAGACCATGTTAGAGCAAGTATTGGAACACTAGTCTATACAGCTAAGAAGATAGGTGTTGCATCACATATCCATGGGGTTATATCTGAAGATGTACCATCATTCATATTCTACGCTAAGAGCCTTGGAGTAGAATTAATAGAGCTAGATATAGAAAGTGTATTGAAGTCAGTGAAAAGAATGATGTCTAGGAGGGGTGTATCATTAAAACCTGCAGAAGAAGAATTACTAAGGAAAGTCTATGAAGAGACTAGTGGTGAAAGAAGCTTAATAGGGGCTAGAAAAGGAGAAATAACCATTAAATGAAGCCAATTATCATTGTGAAAATATATTACTCTCCTACAATACTATTATATGAGATATGAAGTCTCTACGTGATGAAAAAGACTTAGAGATACTAAGAATTCTCCAAGAAAATGGTCGAGCATCATATTCTGAAATAGCTAAAAAATTAGGGTTAAGTGAAGCTGCAGTATATACTAGAATCCAGAAATTAATGAAACATGGTTTCATAAAGAAGATCCAAGCAGTTGTTGATTCTGAGAAACTCGGATTTAATCTTACAGCTATCGTAGCGGTAAAAGCTCAACCCAGTAAGTATGAATACCTCCTAAAACAATTATCTGAAATACCTGAGATTGTTGAGATATACGATGTCACGGGAGACTATTATTGTTTACTAAAGTTGAGGCTACAGAATAGGGAAGCACTTGCAAAGCTACTTGATAGAATTGGAGCAATGGATGGTGTAATCTCTACTGATACAAGAATAGTTCTAAGAACAATAAAGGAATCATATAGCTTACCACTATAGAAATCATCTTTAATGGCTACTAGATGCTGAAACCATGTGACTCCAAAAGGCTATATTAGATGAAGTCTTACTAAATTCTTATACAATTCAAGTAGATTCTCTGCAACATAATCTGGTTTATTTTGAGGAGGAGCTCTTTCTACAGCATCTCTAGTCGTGGCCCCTGAGAGGAGGAGAGCAGTATCAGCTCCAATAACCTTTCCTGCGAGAATATCTGTCTCAAGCCGATCACCTATAACTAAGATTTCACTAGGGCTAACACCCACCTTATGCAGGGCTAGCTCCATCATTATTTTAGAAGGTTTACCTATCACAATAGGTTCTTTAAGAGTAGCTTCTCTTATTGCTGCTACTATAGATCCTGCACCCGGGTCTAAACCATCTTCTGTTGGAATAGTTCGATCTACGTTTGTAGCTATGAATATAGCACCATTCATTATAGCTCTACAAGCTGCTCTCAATTTCATGTAATTAAAGTTTCTATCTAAGCCTACAACAACATATTCTGCTAACCTCCAATCTTTAATCTCTAAAACTTTATGATTCATTCTTCTACAGTAATCCTTGAACCCATTCTCTGTAATAGGGAGAATATTGCTTGGCCCCGAATTCATAAGTATGTAGTGGGATGCTGCTTCACCCGAAGTTAAGAATTCTTCGGGAACTGACTCTATATCCATTACCCTAAGTTTTTCAGCATAGCCCTCAGAAGTCATAGTTGAATTGTTTGTAAGAAAAAGTATCTTCACTCCTCTCTCCCTGAATCCCCTTAATGCTTCTCTTACCCCAACTATTATCTGGTTTCCTCTATAGACACATCCATCAAGGTCTAGAAGTATACTACGATAATTCTTCATGCTTCCTCAACGGAGCCTCCAACATATTAATATAAAAACATAAGAGAAGTAATTGGAGAGCATCGTCATTTCATAGATTAAAAGGAGGTGAAAACTTAAAACTTAGATTTCCATTAAGAATTCAGGTTAACTAGCTTCTATTTTAAATTCCACCGCTTGACAGTTTATCTTGAATGAGCTCAGCGTATAGGAGGCTTACAAGAAAGATTACGATTGAGAATCTATGGATATATGTATTAAGCCTGCTGCGAGATGGACCAGTATATGGTTATGAAGTAAGAGATAGGATCTTCAAGAGGTTTGGTTTTAGACCGGGAAAGATTACTTGTTATGTTGTATTGTATAAGCTTGAGAAAGAGAACTTAATATCTTCTAGGCGGATTGATGAGAAAAGTAAGGGTGCTCCTAGAAAATACTATTTTATTACTGAAAAGGGATTGAGAGAAATTGAGAAAGCTAAGAAGTTCCTTATTGAGCTTGCTGGGGCTCTGTAAGTATTTCATGACTGTGAAATACTTATATATCGGGGGAAACGATCAATAAACATGCCGAAAGTAAAAGTTGCAATAATAGGTGTTGGAAACTGTGCTTCGGCACTTGTTCAAGGAGTCTATTATTATAGAGATGTAGATGAGAATACATTTGTTCCAGGTTTAATGCATGTTAGACTAGGTCCATACCATGTTGGAGACATAGAATTTGTGGCCGCTTTTGATATAGATAAAAATAAAGTTGGAAGAGACTTGTCTGAAGCAATCTTTGCTCCACCTAATTGTACATTGAAATTTGCTGATGTTCCTAGACTGGGCGTTGAAGTTTCCCGTGGGATGACTCATGATAGCCTAGGTAAGTATCTATCACAAGTTATAGAGAAGCATCCTTCACCGACAGTAGATGTTGCTGATGTATTAAAGAGCAGTGGAGCAGATGTTGTAGTAAATTTTCTACCAGTTGGGAGTGAATCTGCAACTAAATGGTATGTGGAACAAGTTCTAGAAGCTGGAGCTGCATTCGTTAACGGTATACCAGTATTCATTGCTAGGGAGCCTAGATGGCAGGAGATCTTCACTAAACGTGGTGTACCTATTATAGGAGATGATGTTAAGAGCCAGGTTGGAGCAACTATACTTCATAGATACCTAGTGAAACTATTCCTCGATAGAGGCATTAAGATAGAGAGGACTTACCAATTAAACTTTGGGGGGAATACGGATTTCTTGAATATGCTTGAAAGAGAAAGGCTTACTTCTAAAAAGATATCTAAGACTGATGCTGTAAGAAGCTTAATACCATACAATATCCCTGATGAATGCATCCATATTGGACCAAGCGATTATGTTCCATGGCTAACAGATAGAAAATGGGCTTACATAAGACTTGAAGGGACAGCTTTTGGAGGAGCACCACTGTCCATTGAAGCTAAGCTAGAGGTATGGGATAGCCCGAACTCTGCAGGGGTAGTAATAGACGCGGTTAGATGTGCTAAGATTGGGAAAGATAGAGGGGTAGCTGGACCATTAATAAGCCCCTCAGCATACTTCATGAAGTCTCCACCAATACAGTACCCAGATGAAGTAGCTAGAGAGATGGTTGAAGAATTTATACAAGGTAAGAGGGAGAGGTAAGGGGCGACGCTAAAATCCTGCCTGTTAATAGTAACGGTTGACCCATGAAATATTTAGGATGGATATGGTTAGCTGTCTACGGTATATAGGAGGCTGGATAATCTATTATATGAAACTTTCTTTAAGAACATTTCCAGAGAAGATTCCTTTAAGGCATCCATTACTTCATATATCCATTTATCATCTAGAGTCTCAGCAAGCTTATAAGCTTCCTCAAAAGATATTGCTGGATCTTCAAAGCTCGGGTAGACCTGGTATAGCTGTATACAGGCAAACACTAAGAATCTAAGTGTCTGTATACCTACACCTCTATGGGATAGCAATTCTTCAAAATTTCTTGGTTGCTTCTGGTAGAGAGACTGGAGATAAACCCATTTTATACTAGGCATATCCAACTCAATGTTTCTATTTGGTTCTTCTAGGTCTGTCAATCTTAGTTGTATACTTTTAGAAGAAGCTTCATGTAATCTTCTCAGTTTCTTGAAATCATGTGTTACTAGCTCGACACAAGCCTTCCTAGCTTCTTCACTCTTCATACTAGTCATATCTATCACGGTCTTCTCTCTATGAGCAGATATTATGCCAGTATGGGGCTCTTCAACAAAACTCTTTAATTTAATAGATGCCCAGTGGTATCTCCTAACTAGACCTTCTAAGACTTTTATACCCTGCTGGATGATGGTCCATTCACCGTCTTTCGAAACAACCATTAAGTGGAAGTATAATGGGAAGCCATCTTGTATTGCTACATTATCTACTTTTGCAACCATCTTGCTTGCATACTTAAGTTCATCTAATCTTTCTGAGCTAAAACCAAAATATCTCCCAATCATATCTAGCTCTGCTGGCACTTTATACCCTTCTACCCTCTTTCCTCCAACTACTGCTAAACCAATCTCAGGCTTAATAATATTCTTAAAGATGGCTGCCATTATGGTCGTAGCTCCACCTTCAAGTTCATCAAGAAATGACGCTACAGATAGAGCATCAAAGAAAACAGGTGAAGATAAACCTTTAAGAAACCTCTTCGCTCCATGTAAGCTGAGATATGATTCTACCAGAGCAGTCAATATCTTCTCAGCTCTCTCGAAATACCACTTCGACTTGTATGTATAATGGATCTCAAGGTCTCTGAGACCACTACGATACATCCATCATCTAACTAGACTAGAACAATTAATTCTTTACTTTTTTAGAATACTCGAGTTATACGTTGGAATCACATACATCATATCTAGTAACCTAGTAAAACTGGAGAATTGGGAGAATACTTATCAGGTTCTCCTACTCTTAGCTATACGTCTTCTGATTACTAGGTATAAGAGGACTACGTAACTTATAATAGTTGGGACTTGGAATACGAAAAAGAAGAAGATGGGTTGAACTATTTGATAGTGGGTGAGCTGATATAACGTTAGAGATACTGTTATAAGAGATAAAGTTATGCAGGCTATTATCCAAGAAGCTAAGTCTTCATCCATATCTATTCCACGGTTTGCTCAATAGGTTTAAGCAGTTCATTAACAGGTATGTCAACGTATGTGCCATCAGGTTTCCTCCTTCTTATTATTATTGGTAGTACACCTGCCTCAAGCTCCCTCTTAGCTATATCTATCGGTGTATCTCCAGGCTTAACCTCCACTAATGGGAAGGCGCCCAACGATAATTGTAAAGCTCTACCTCCAACTATCCTCGCTATCTCATATTTTGTTAATGGTCTTCTATAGTATTCATCTTCCATATATCCTCTACTTCTAGTGTTAGGATGTAGGAATGCTAATTTAAAAATCTTAAACTAGTCTTAAACATAGGTTTATCAGAGAGGTTGAGTAATAGTTTCTACCCAGCAATATTCTTATCAACAAACAATTGACCATTGGTCTTGAAGTCTAGCTTAAAGTCTAATACTCTAGTAGAAGCGTTAGCATAGTTGAGCTGAGTTATATGTTTGGTAAGAAGACTAGGAGACTTAAAGCTAGGATTGGAAAATTCATTAAGAAAGTAGTAATGAACTGCGAAATCACTACGCAGCTATTCACAGTAACTATAAAAAATAAAATGGGATAATACGTATTTAATTTAGTCTTCTCCAAACTCGGATTCTTCTTTCTCCTTCTCCTTCTCTTTTCCAGGTTTCTTTTCCTCTAGCTTAGATGCAGCTATTATATCGTCAATCTTAAGTATCATGGATGCAGCTTCAACGGCAGATTTTATTATCTGCTTTTTAACTAATGCAGGTTCTAAGACTTCGAGTTTCCACATATCATCAATCCTTCCTTTAAAGACATTTACTCCAGCCCATTTTTCTCCTTCTTTATGTTTAGCTCTAAGATTTACAAGTATCTCAATTGGGTCCATTCCAGCATTCTCTGCTAACTGGCTTGGAACTATCTCTAGAGCTTCAGCGAATTTCTCTACTGCAAGCTGCTCTTTTCCTGCTAATGTTTTGGCATAATCTCTTAGCCCTAATGATACTTCAGTTTCAGGTGCTCCACCACCTGCTACTATCTTACCTTCTATAACTACATCTTTGACTACGTTTAATGCATCTTTGAGGGAACGTTCAGCTTCATCCACTATTCTCTTTGTTCCACCTCTTATGAGTATTGTTATTGATTTAGGATTCTCGCATCCCTCAACGAAAACCATTTTATCTTCTCCGACTCTTCTCTCTTCTACTAGTCTTGCTCTACCAAGGTCTTTTTCACTTAGTTCTTCTATCCTAGTAACTACTCTCCCACCAGTTGCTTTAGCTAATTTATCCATATCTGACTTCTTTATCCTCCTAACAGCCATTATTCCTTTTCTGGCTAAGAAGTGTTGAGCCATATCGTCTATACCTTTCTGGCATAGAACAACGTTTGCACCTACAGCTGCGATCTTCTCCACCATTTCTTTAAGCATTTCTTCTTCCTGCTTCATGAATGCTCTCATCTGTTCTGGGCTCTCAATATTAAGTTTAGCATCAAACTCTGTCTTCTCTATTTCTAGTGAAGCATCAAGTATTGCAATTCTTGCATCATGAACTATCTTAGGCATTCCTGGATGGACTACTTCTTTATCTAATACTATTCCTTCAATGAGCCTAGTATCTCTTAATGATCCACCTTCCTTCTTCTCTATTTTTACATCATCTAGATCGACTCTCCACTTGCCATCTTCTAATTCAGCTACCTTCAATATTGCTTCAACTGCTATTTCTGCAAGATAGTCTGCTTCCTCACCTACTAATTTACTAATCATAGCTGTTTTAGCTATCTTCTTTAATACTTCTCTATCATTTGGGCTTACAGGGACTGCTATTTTATCATAGAGTTCTAATGCTTTGGTTGCTGCTTTCTTGTACCCTTCTATTATCAAGCTTGGATGAACTTCTTTCTCAATTAATTCTTCAGCTTTTGCTAATAGTTCTCCAGCTAATACTACTGCTGTTGTTGTTCCATCTCCAACTTCTGCATCTTGAGCTTTAGCTACTTCCACTAACATCTTGGCCACAGGATGTTCTACATCCATCTCTTTAAGTATAGTTGCACCATCATTAGTTATAACAACGTCTCCGAAACTGTCTACTAGCATCTTATCCATACCTCTAGGACCTAGCGAAGACTTCATTGTTTCAGAAATAATCTTCGCAACAGTAATGTTTGATAGCTGAGCTTCTCTACCTCTAGATCTAGTCGTCCCTTCTTTTAAGACTATTACAGGAATCCCTCCTGCCGCAGAAGGTGCTGCTGCCATTTAATATCCCTCCAACTAGTACTTTCTGGAGAAATAGTTTCTCAACTATGCTATAAGCCTTCTCTAGATAAATTTAAATACAGAGTTGGGGGCAGAATGCATCAACAGAGAAGCTTTTACAATCTTAAGCTTGAGGAGAAGCTTTCTTACCCGCTACAATGTAATGTGTGAGTAAGAGCCTATGCATCGTCGCGGTTGACGTTCCCCTAAAACCCAAAGAAGCGGTTATAGGAGCTTCGAAGAGTATACAGTAGGTAGTTTCCCAGCCTGTCAGTCGAATATCTCTATCTATTTTAATAAGCTCTACCCTACATAATTTTACTGAGCTATGGATATATTGACTCTCATATTAATTTCTATTCCATCTGGGATCCTGGGGGCGATAGCTGGCTTAGGTGGCGGGGTAATACTTGTACCTGCACTAGTAGTGATGGGTGTGCCTATAAAGTATGCCGTTGCTTCAAGCATGGTGGCTGTTATCGCGACTTCCAGTGGTTCGGCCGCAGCGTATGTTAGGAGGGGGCTTACGAATGTCAGAGTTTCAATGTTCCTCGAGATATTCACTATTACGGGAGCTGTTATTGGGGCAATACTTACAGTGTATATTCCTCCGAAACCATTATACTTTATCTTTGGATCGTTCTTAACAGCATCTCTAATATCTATGAGAAAGAGGATGCTGGAAGAAATACCAATCGTTGAGAAACAAGATAGGTTATCATCTTGGTTGAGGCTTGAAGGTGATTATTTTGATGAGAATTTAGGTATGCTAGTCCAGTATAGACTCACGAATGCTCTCTGGGGAGGGCTCGGTATGGTTTTCGCTGGCTTAGCTGGAGGGATGCTTGGTATAGGTGCAGGCATATTCAAAGTATCCGTGTTTGAACTTATCCTTAAGATGCCTTCGAAACCTTCATCATCTACAAGTAACTTCATAATAGGTATGACAGCATTAGCTGGAGCAAGCGTCTACTTGTTCTCAGGCTTGATCCAAACCTACTTAGCCGCTCCAATCATACTAGGGATGTTAATAGGCTCAATGATTGGGGCTAGAATATTAAACAAGCTCAGTAATAAGACTGTAAGAATGGTTTTCATCATAGTCCTGCTTTATGCTATTGTCCAGATGATGTATAGGGGTGCGACAGCTTGAAAAATGATACATCACTTGAGAGAATAATAAGCTATGTATTAGTAGGAGGAGTCTTAGCTAGTCTAATATTGGGCCTTACTGGTCTAGTCTCCTACTATCTAGAAAATAGGTTATGTTTAGAGATACCACTTAATGGTCAGTCTACCCTACTACTTGGTAGGTTTTTCAACCAAGCCTTCCAGATGAACTCTTATACTCTTCTATCAGCCAGTATACTCATTATCCTCTTTACACCCTACATTAGAGTCTTAACATCAATAATCTACTTTGTAAAAACTAGGGATTACAAATTTGTAATCTTAACTTCTACAGTATTCATCACTTTAACCATAATACTCTTAGTACACTAGATTGAATCAATGATCTAAATCTTTCGACGAGCTTTAGATAGATATAAAAGATTTATCTTATTGACTGTACAGTATTCTTTGAGAAGGTTGGAGCTTGCAGGTATTGTAGGTAAAGCTAATGTTGGTAAAAGTACCCTGTTTTCTTCTATGACTCTTGCTCCAGTAGAGATTGGAAATTACCCCTTCACAACTATTAAACCCAATAGAGGTGTTACTTATCTAAGGATAAACTGTGTATGTAGAGAGCTTAATGTTAAAGATAACCCAAAGAATAGTAGATGCATTAATGGTGATAGATTTATTCCAATCGAGTTGATAGATTGCCCAGGAATAATTAGAGGAGCCCACAAGGGTAGAGGCCTCGGTCTAAAATTCCTAGATGAGATCAGGCAAGCTTCAGCATTAATAGTTGTAGTAGATGCTGCTGGAGCAACTGATTCTGATGGAAATCCTGTAGAACCAGGTTCAGGGGAGCCATTAGAAGATGTAAAGATCGTAGAAGAAGAAATCTCCCACTGGGTTACAGACATTCTGTATACTGATTGGTCAAGGATATGTAGGATTGTAGAGAATAGATTTGGTGAGCTTGAAGAAGAATTGGGGAAGAAGCTTTCAGGGTTAGGAATAGAGGTTGAGTCTATAAGAGAGGTTATTAGAGAGGTTGGGTTAAACCCTCATCGTCCATCTCAGTGGAGTAGAGAGAATATATACAGTTTTTCTTCAATATTAATAAAGAGAGAGAAACCGATAATCGTTGCAGCAAATAAGATCGATATGAAAGAAGCTAGGAAGGGTGTAGAGAAACTGAAGAATGCTGGATATAACGTTATACCGGTATCTGCTGAAGCAGAGAGGATTCTAAGATTAGCATCAGAGAAGGGATTAATCAGATATCTACCTGGAGATAGAGAATTCAAGATAATAGATGATTCAAAGCTTACAAATGCTCAGAAGAAAGCTCTTGAGAAAATCTATGAATCAGTCTTCAAACCTTGGGGGTCAACAGGAGTACAAGAATTAATCAATACAGCATACTTTAATCTACTTGGATATATTCCTGTATATCCTGTTGAAGACCCTGAAAAACTCACAGACCATGATGGAAATGTCTTACCAGACGTCTATCTCGTCCGTAAAGGGTCTAAGCCTAGAGATCTAGCATACAAGATACATACAGAGCTAGGGAAAACGTTTCTATATGCAATAGATGCTAAGAGGAAGATTAGAGTTGGAGAAGAATATGAACTAAAGTGGGGGGACGTAATCTCAATAGTTTCAACAGCAAAAGAAGCCTAGAAAGAGGATATTATGGGTTAAGGTCTCCTAAGTATTTCTCTGAATAGTATCCCCATTCTTTCTTTGATCCAAAGCTTCTTACACCGAATTCTCTAACTTGTTTCTTCAATCTTAATGCTTCTTCACTAGTTATCTCACCTCTCCTCTCTAGGTATTCTATTACTTCTAATGCTTCTTCATCGTTTTCACATCTTCGGAGATAATCTATAACAGTAGGCATAGAAGGAGCTTCTCTACTCTTCTTAGCTTCTGCTTCACCTTCTTCTATTGATGTTCTTGCAGCATCAATCGGTAAACTCATCTTCTTCTCAGCTATTTCTTTATAGAGATTAGGGAAAAGCTTCTTGAAAGTTTTCTCATCTATCTCCATTACTTCCACTATCAAAAAATGCTTACAGTATTATTTAAGTCTACGATACCTTGCATAACTTATTCCTCAAACCTTATAACAGAGCATGTACTAGGGATTTAGATGCGAGGTTAGAATAACTCTTAGTCATCTATGAGGGTGAAGATATCGCTGATTACTTTTGTTTCCTTTTTGTTGAGATGCCTACCCTCAGTGACCCTATGGGTCATCATGCTTCAGTGTGAGCTATGGGTTCTTCATTGGGCAACTATAGTTCTTCATAGTGTGATTTAGATATTACTCTCTTGGAAGATGCTTTTAGCTTCTCTAGGGAGATTCTAGTCTTGAAGCATTTTATATGTGGATAATTGTTTTGAAGCCACTCTATGAATCCCGATATTCTCTGGATTGGTACGTAGGGGTATCCTTCTACGATAAGTTCTCTCGGCTCATAAAGTGTAAGGACTATTGGAATTATATTTACTTGAACATCTCCTTCAAGCTTCATTAAAGCTTTTATCCTCTTTTCCTGGTTAGAGATTATTCTACGTCTCTGAGTGTAGGCTGGTGGCTTAACCCAATGTTTACAATCTACTACTAGTAGTAAGCCTATATTGTAGGCTGTTAAGTCTATTTGATATCTTTTCCCATCTTCAACTATCTTAGTATCTAGGTATACTGTGTATCCAGCTATCTTCATTAGTTCAGCAGATAATTCTTCAAATTCTCTCCAGTGAAGATACTTGGCTATTCTATCTCCTTCAACGCCTATCGTTAAGGCGGTTACTGCAGCTTTAACTCTCTTTTTAGATGATGCTTCACCTTCTAATCCATAATCTTTCAATATATTTCTAGTTATTTCTTCTCCAACTAGAGATTCGCTAGATATCCTACTGGTTGTTGGCTGCTCACCTCTAGATGTTAGCTTGAGGTATGTTGTTAGTATTCTAGCTACTATGTCTTTAGAGGAAGAGGTCATCCTCTTCTCTCCTAGGAATTACTTTTGCAGGTGTTTCTGAAGGTTTATACATGTATCCTCTAATTATAGCTACTGGGGTTTTTTCATCTGCTTGACCTATAACTAGCTCAGCTGCAGAAGCTAGCTCATCTGCTACACATATAATCTTAGAAGTTAGTACTCTACCATACATATCTACTTCGCCTCTCCTATCAAGTAATGGTTCAAGCCCTGAGCATCCAATCGCTATATTTACTGCACCATTTCTTAGAGGTCTACCATGCGTATCAGATATTATTACTGCAACATCTACGTTAGCTAGTTCTTTTATCCTGTTTCTTATCTTTCTAGCTGAATCGTCTGGGTCTAATGGAAGCATGGCTGCTCTCCCCATCCCAGCATTCGATAAATCTACACCTGCATTTGCGCATATCAACCTATTTACAGTCTCAGATATTATTAATCCTCTTCTCATCCTAACAATCCTCTTAGATTCTCTTAATACTAGCTCGATGTGTCTAGGGTCTTTACCAGATTCTTCAGCAATATTCTTTGCGAATTCTGAAGGCTTGATATCTGAGAGGTTTACTATCCTCCCCTCAGCTTTTGAAACAATTATATGGCTTACAACAATTATGTCTCTATCTCTTAATTCTAAACCCATCTTTCTTACAGCGTTAACTATTATCTCTCCAAGATCCATAGCTTCCTCAATTTCTGGAATCCCCTCAACAGCAATTATCTCTACTCTTCTATCCCTCATACTAGTAAAAATTGAGGCGGGAAGTTTCTTATATCTTAACTGGTCCTATGGATAAAGCATGCTATTAGGCAGCTTTATCGAGGCTACTCCGAAGAAATGTCTTACGGCTGAGGCACCGAACTCTTGTAGATAGTAGGCTAGACCGACTACTAGAATCAGTACTAGTAGGAAGAATGTGAAGAGCGCAACTATGGAGAGCGTCTCTCTAATCAATATTTTGTATGACATATCTACTCTAGGTGATTATAGCTTCAGGGGTACCTTATAAGGGATCTCTCTTTACATTAAGTAGACGCATAATGTCTAAAATATTCTCTAAACAATGATTCCAGGCATACTATTGTTGGTTGAAGATGCTGGTTATTCTAGAGAACGGTTATGCTTGTGTTACTCCTAGGTATAGTCTAGCAAGCTCTGGGTGCTGTAGGAGTTCTTGGGCTCCACCTTCATATCTTACTGTACCGCTTACTAGAAGATATGCTCTATCACCTATTTCTAATGCTTTTCTAGCTGCTTGCTCAACCATGATGATAGTCAGGCCAAGTTCATCTCTTAACTGTACTACCTTCTCCATAACTTTCTTTACTAGTATTGGTGCAAGGTCTGTTGACATTTCATCTAGAAGTAGTATTTTTGGTCTCCTCATAAGAGCCATACCTATTGCTAGCATCCTCCTTTCTCCACCGCTCAAGGTTCCAGCCTTCCTATGGATAAACTCTTTTAAAACTGGGAATATGTTGAGGATTTCTCCCATTCTATCTCTTACTTCACTTACTGGTAGTAGATAGCCAGCAATCTTTAGGTTTTCCTCGACTGTTAGCTCAGCCAGTACGTTTCCCATTTGAGGTAGGTAAGCTATACCCATCTTAGCTATCTTGTATGTTGGTATACCATTCAGCTTCCTACCTTCGAATAGTATGTCGCCTCCATGTATAGTTGCTAAGCCCATGATACTATTTAGAAGCGTAGTCTTCCCTGCACCATTAGGGCCGACAACAACTGTTATCTTCTTTTCTTCTGCCTTAAAGTTTACATCAAACAATACCTTGATCTTACCATAGCCAGAGTATAGAGATGAAGTCTCAAGAATCGCCATTCCCTTCACCCCAAGTATACCTCGATTACCTTCGGATTCTTCTCAACCTCGCTTGGTAGACCCTCAAATATCACTGATCCTCGATCCATAACGTATACATAGTCAGCGAATGGTAAGGCTATATCTATTCTATGTTCTATTAGTAGGAAGCTTATACCCCAGCTATCCTTAATATCTCTAACATAGCCTAATATGTCTCCAGCGTATGCTGGGTCAACGCCACCGATAGGCTCATCGAGAGCTATAAGCTTCGCACCAGTAGCTAGCGCTCTAGCAACCTCAAGCATCTTAAGCTGTGCACCTCCAAGCCTAAAAGCTTCATAATACCAAACATCTTCAAGACCAACTTTAGCAAGTATCCTGAATGCTCTCTCAATATTTTCTTCCTCTTCCTTTACCCAGAGATTCCTGAATGGAGCCTTGACAGGATTCTCTGCATCACTCTTCAATGAAGCTAATACATTCTCCAACACAGTAAGCTTCAGGAAAGGTGAAGGTATCTGGAAAGTACGTACAAACCCCTCACTATAAATCTTGTGAGAGGGCCAACCCGTTATATCTTTACCCATGAAGTATATTTTTCCGGAATCAGGTTTGAGAACCCCTGTACAAAGATTTACAAACGTAGTCTTCCCTGCACCATTCGGACCGATAAGCATGGTGACGGTCTTCTCTCTGACACTAAGGTTTACATTCTTGACTGCTGCAAGGCCTCCGAAATACTTACTCAGGCTTTCTGTCCATAAAACCCTTCTATCTAGTTCCACCAACCTGATCACCATCAATAAAAAATAGGGTATTAAAGGTTTTCTTGTTGGCCTTATCTTCTACCTCATTTAACTGCAGCCGTCCACCATGGTGCCCATTCTATGGTATCTGTGACACCATGCCAGATGCCAGCTATCTTCCAGTCGTATCCGCCATCCACTCTCCACGGGATCCAGAGTTCGTAATCTCCGAATGCTTTATCGCCTGCTGCATCCAGCTCAAAGTATCCTGAGGCCCCATAGTATCTCTTTACCACTTCGGGTAGTATGTTTTTTACTGCTTTTGAGTCGTATTTATCTACCATGTCTAATGCTAGCGCTATGGTCCATAACGCATCGTAGGAGTTGTATGCGTATGGCTCGGGATCTCTCCCAAGCTTTTCTCTAACGGCCTTTTTCACTTTTTCAAGATGAGGTGAGGCGCCTGGGGCGTTGATGGGGCTAAGGAATTGAACCTTTATACAGAATTCAGCTAAGTCTGCTTCTTTGACTAGGCCGCTTACACCTGCGGTACCATCGGAGCCAACCCACTTAACCTCGGAGAGTATTGGATAAGCCTTAGCTGCAGCTATGAACGCTATCATTTCTTCGAAGCCTATAGCATCTATCCCTACCTTATCTTTTCCATACTTGTTTACTAGGTCTGTTATGAGGCTGGCAAGCTTAGCAGCTTCCGCCGAGAATTCTTTAGCTGCAGGGTCGTATCTTACTCCCTCTATAACATCTCCAGTCTGCCCTGTTTTCTTTAGGAGATTCAGGAAGGCTTCACGAGTTGCACGTGCTAATCCATCACCCCAAGTATCTCCTCTCCAAACCTGTACCAAGTATCTGACCCCTTGGTCGTAGGCTACTCTAGCTGCCGCAGGTCCTTGAACCAAGTCTGTTGGAACATATCTGAATATCCAGTCACCCTCTATAGCTAGAGCTGGGCTTGTTGATGACTGAGACACGACTAGGATGTTATTCGCATCTGCATAAGATTTAATTTCACTGACTTCAGCGCTACTCATTGGTCCTATTATGAATTTGATCCCCTTTCCATGCAGTGTCATCAGCTTGTCTAATGCCGTCTTTGGATCGGTTGCACTATCTTCCACGTATAGCTTGATATACCATTCTTCACCCCTTGCTTTTAACCACTCATTTATTTCTTTCTCAGCAAACTCTAGAGCAACCTTATCATTTTCACCATAGCTTGAAAGCACGCCTGTTAAAGGTAATAGGGCACCTATAGGCACCTCGCCCTTCAGCGTAGGTGCGACTGCCCCGGGCCCTACAGGTGGAGCAATCGTCGCAGCTACAGCATATCCTACAGCAACTCCTATTACTAGCCCTATGACAAACAACACTGCAACCAGAGGCTTGGATATGACGACCATACTCACCACCGATTTTTCAAATATTAGACATAGAATCCGCTTAAAAATTTTTCTCTTGATATTGAGCATGTAGAACTCTGGGAAACATTATCAACGTTAATTTTTATAGCCTAGAAATTACATAGATGTTAAAGATAAGTGAGGTAATCGGACGATGTTAGATTTAATTCTCAAAGCATTCGCATACTCAGGCGGGATAGCCCTTACGGCTGCTGGGATAACCTTGATCTATATGGCGACTAGAACATTCAATTTTGCTCATGCCTCTATGGTTGGATGGGGGTTCTATATCGTATTTGCAGGTTACTCCCTCCTAGGAGGTACACCTTATTATTACGTTCCACTCGCTGCGTTATTCTCAGGGTTACTCGGCATACTCATCTATTTCGGTGTCAATAGGTATCTCCTGAAGGCGGGAGCATCACCCATCACTCTCATGATGTCCACCCTAGGAGCCGACTTGATACTACTTGCATGTATCAACATTTTCACAGACTATCTTACAGAAGAGTATAAACTTAATGCAAGATATTTTGTCTTAGAATTGAGAGATATCTCACTAGGCATGGCTGACTCTGTAAATATACGTGCAATCCCATTCATCAGTTCAGCGGTTGTAGTTTTAACAATAGTTGGGTTACATCTATTCTTAAAGAAGACGAAATTCGGTATTGCTGTAAGGGCAACGATCGAGAATACACCATTAGCAACAGTCCTTGGAATAAACCCTGAGAAAGTTTATGTCCTCTCATGGTTTCTAGGAGGGGCTCTTGCCGGATTAGGAGGTGGATTGCTCTCTTTAACCATTAGTGGTTACCCAACGGTAGGGATGACAATCATTGTAACGATGTTCGCTGGGTCGATAGTGGGCGGGTTGTCAAGCGTTTTCGGAAGCTTATTCGGAGGATTCTTAGTCGGTTTAAGTGAATATCTCGGGATAACTGGACTATCCTTAGCATTTGGAGGCTGGATTCTTGCATATAGGCTTATCATTCCTCTAGCCGCAATGGTTTTGACCCTACTCTTATATCCCCAGGGCTTAGCTGGAATAAAGATTGAGAAATTCATGTTGAAACCTCTCCGTATTAAGTCTCAGTCTAAGGAGGTGAAAAAATATGGTGTTTGAGATACATCCCCTGATACTAAATATATTAGTAAACTTTGCTATAGGTCTTATAATCACTGTAAGCCTAAACTTGGAGGTGGGGATTGCAGGAATATCCCAGTTTGGAAGAGTCTTGGCCGTGATCACTGGTGCAATCGTTGCTGCAGCTATACCAGGGAGGCTTCTTGCATCATTAATAGGGCTACCAGCAGGAGTTGAATATGCCGATCATATAATAAACTTTAAGATAGTAGACCAGATAAACAGGATCCTAGCCGTAAATGTCTCACTATCAGTCGGGATACTATTCTTTACACTAATTCTAGCAGCGCTTCTTGGATCATTCATCGGATACATATGTTCCTACCCAGCTATAAGGCTAAAAGAAGCTTACCTTGGAATAACATTGCTTGCTTTCGGCGACGTCGTGAATACGATCGCCTGGAATGTCGACCCTATAGCTGGAGGTACGCAGGGCGTAAATGTTCCAGATGTTTTTAGATGGATCGGTGTAGGTCCTGAACGCTACCTAGGAGTAGCATTGATACTTATCGGCTTCGGATTAGTAGTGTTCATCTTCGTAGAAAGATTGATACGGTCACCATTCGGGAGAGCTTTAAAAGCTATGAGAGATTCTGAGGTAGCTGCAAAAGTATATGGTAAAGATATAGTTAGATTAAGAGCACAAGCATTAATGGTAGGTGGAGCTTTAGCTGCTATAGGTGGAGCTTTATGGGCTTTCTATACGGGCAGCTTCAAAGCAGTAACCTATACGAGGCTTACTTGGACCTTCTGGCCATGGGCTTACATGATGCTGGGGGGGATAGGGAATAATCTAGGAATGCTTGTTGGAGTTTTTGTTTTTTCAGTTATAAGAACGCTAATCTACGCGTATAAAACAGAGTTAACAGCATTCATACCTATAAGCCCACAATGGTTTGAATACATATTGGTTGGACTCGCAATAATAATTCTTGTATTATTTAGGCCGCAAGGATTATTCCCCGAGAAGCCCGCATTAACTCTACCTAGGGATGAAGTTGAAAAGATACGGCAAAGAATCAAGAAAGAATAAACCTGAACGTTATGAAAATAAATCTAGAATCAGGAATCCCTAGTCTCAGAATTCAACTAATCACTCTAAAAACTATTTTTTCATGTCCGTTGTATTTTTCTCCTTTTCTCACCGAGGATACTAGTAATCTTTTATTCAGGATTTCTGTTTCTCCAGAAAGGTTTGCTTCAACGATTTCTACATTTGATGGGAAGACCCAGTATACTTCATAATCATATTCTGCTACTCCACCTTCATATCTACACTCGTATACGTTTAATCCGCCTCTAATCTTACCACTAAACTCTATTATGTAGATTATGGATGGGAGTTCAGCAGCACCTCTAAACTCTAGATTAATCATTGATACTTCTACATCTACTCTTTCATTATTAACGTATACTTCTTCCTGCCTTAAGAAATAATTCATTGAATCTATTAGCCTCTCCATCTCTTCTCTACAGGCTTCTTCATCTTTAATCAGCTTATGGTAGAATTCTTCTCTGTCAAAGTAATCGAATATGAGAATCTCTGTAAATCTTCCAGAAATATCTAGAGTAAAGAAAGCATCTGCATGAATAGGCTCGATACTCATGAAACAATCACCCTCAAGTGTAAAATAGAAAAATCGATAATAAGATTTCTAAACTCATTCGAGAAATAGAATAGCTGTTCACACATCTAAACTTCATACCAGAGAATGTCCGTACCCAAGATTTTAAAGGGAATCTCAGCTGCTCATTCATAAATAAAGCGTCTATTAATAATATCTATTCCTCAGAATCATATTTATATGGTCTTGTTGTGATGTTCCATAGGGAAGTAAGATTGGGGTATATTCAGCTGAAAGTCAGAATATCTAACCCACTTGAGAAGAGTAGGTATGTTGAGTTGGAGATGTTAGCGGACACTGGAGCCATATATACGGGTGTTCCCGCCAGCATACTGAGAAGTATAGGGATTATAGAGTCAGGTAAGAGAAAGTTTAAACTAGCAGATGGTAGATTTGAAGAATACCCTATTGGAGAAGCATACATTGAAGTAGAAGGGAATGGTGTAACATCTCTAGTCGTTTTTCTCCCCGATGATGCAAACCCTATTTTAGGTGTAACGACTCTAGAACTCTTAGGACTTCAAGCAGACCCAGTGACGGGTAAACTGAAACCACTAGAGTTGTATCTACTATGAAAACAATATGCTATATTAACCTCTGATAATGATACTTAGCATTCTTTGTTATTATGAATCTTTAAAGACTTGAACTCTTCTGATGAAAATCAAGTAAAGATCAGTTTAATATTATTGATTATGGTCAGACTGCCCGTCGTGTATCATGATTCAACTTGGACGTTGGTCATCATCCCACTAGATTCTCTCGACAGACTTCTATTAAATCTTGTTCCATTATACTATTTATTATTCTTCTCTCTAGGCTCTCTAAGCACTATTCTTGCATCTACTGCTTTGAATCCCTTCCCTTTCTCAAATACTATAACTGGGTTTATGTCGAGCTCACTTATGTATGGTTGCTCAAGGGAGAGCTGGGAGAGCCTCATAAGACCTTCTGCTAATGCATCTATATCTCTTTCTTTTCCTCCCCTGTATCCTTTCAGTATCTGGCTTGCCCGTATATCTTCTATCATGTGATATGCACTTAATTCACGGATTGGTGCAAGCCTAAAGCTTACATCCTTGTAAGCTTCAACATATATCCCTCCTAACCCGAACATTATAACTGGTCCGAAGAGCGGGTCTCTCTTAACACCAAAGATTACTTCAACACCATTCTTAACCATTTCTTGAACTGTTACACCCCATATCCTCGCATTTGGAGCATTCTTCTTAACATTACTTATTATCCTACTATAAGCTGCTTTCACTTCTTCTGGGTTTTCCAATCTTATCTCTACTCCGCCGATGTCAAACTTGTGCACTATATCTGGGGAAGCTATCTTCATCACGACTGGGTAACCTATCTTCTCTGCAGCTTCTACAGCTTCATCAACATTCTTCGCTACTATCCATTCAGCAGTCTTGAACCCATAACACTTCAATACTTCAAAAGCCTCAACATCAGGCATATATTTTCTTCCTTCAGCTAAAGCTCTCCGAATTACTTCTTCAGCTTTCTCTCTATTTACTATGAATGTCCTCACACTTGTTCTAGGTCTACTCAACCATTCTCCATAGCTGTATAGTGCTGCTAAAGCTCTCACAGCATCTTCTGGAAAGTTGTAATTAGGAATCTTTGAGCTCTCAAGTATGTCTATGGCTGAGGATATATCGCTTACACCCATAAAGCATGTAAGTATGGGCTTCTTATATTTCGGGGCTATATCAACTACTACCTTTGCAATGTCATCAACAGTCGTCATCGCTTGGGGTGTCAGGATTATTATTGCGGCATCTACATTCTCATCAGCTAATACATGGTTTAATGCATGCTGGTATCTTAAATGATTAGCATCTCCTACTAGGTCTACTGGATTTTTAATACTTGCAGCAGGTGATAGACCAGCTCTCAAATTCTTCTTTGTTTCTTCACTTAGAGGTGCAAGCTTTAACCCGCATCTAACTACTGCATCTGTAGCGAGTATCGCTGGTCCACCCGCATTACTTATAATAGCTACTCTATTTCCACTAGGTATAGGCTGAGTTGAGAATGCTTTAGCATAATTAAATAATTCTTCAACTGTTTCCACTCTAATTACTCCAGACTGATTAAATATTGCATCATAGACTTCATCTGAGCTTGCTAAAGCTCCAGTATGGCTTGAAGCTGCACCTGCTCCCTCAGGGGTTCTCCCAGCCTTTATAGCTATAACAGGCTTACCTACTTCTCCAGTAATATATCTTACACTTTCAATGAATCTTCTACCATGGGATAGATCTTCAATATACATTAAGATCACCTTTGTTTCAGGGTCATCTTTCAAATACTCAAGTATGTCAATTTCATTGACATCTGCTTTGTTACCAAGACTTACAACTTTCGAGAACCCTATCCTATACTGTCTAGCATATTCTAGAGCTGCTACACATATTGCTCCACTCTGAGATATTAAGGCTGTTTGACCTGCCAATGGCATCTCTCTAGAGAATGTAGCATTCATTCTAATGTTCAGGTCAGTATTTATTATTCCTAAACAGTTGGGGCCAATTATTCTTAAACCTCCTCTTTTTGCTATCGATACTGCTTCTTCTTCTAGTTTTGCACCTTCTGGTCCAATCTCTTTGAACCCTGCTGAGATTACGACTGCAGATCTTACACCGACATCAATGCATTCTTCTAGAACTTGTGGTACAACAGTATTTGGTACAACTATTATCGCTAAGTCTATTTCATCAGGTATAGAAGAGATATTAGGGTAAGCTTTTATCCCAAGTAGTGCTCTAGCTTTCGGATTAACAGGATATATCACACCTGTAAAGTGACCTTCAATTAGATTTCTAAGAATTGCATACCCAACACTCTCTGGATTTCTTGAAGCACCTACTACAGCCACTGAGTTTGGGTAGAAGAATCTATGGAGACTCAATATTCCCATAGACATACTCTTTCAACGTGTATTTAAGAATGAAAACCGCTAGACTATATACTCTCTATACGAGTAGGTACTTATCTTTATTCTCGTAGGCTACACTTTAACCGGATGAAGATTCTGATGGCTCCTACTCTTTTAAGCTTCTATTTTTCTTAATGCTTCAAGAACTATCTCTGCAGCTTCTTTTACCCATTCAGTTATCTTTTCTTTCGCCCTCATTCTACTCTTATCGACAAGATTATCTGTTATAATTAGTACAGCTCCAGTCTTCACTCTACGTAGATAACCTAGAGCGAATATTGTTGCACACTCCATCTCTACTGCGGTTGCTCCAACCTTCACCCATTGAGATATAAATTCTTCATCTTCAGCATAGAATGCATCACTAGAAACTACTGGGCTTATTGAAAACCTATTAACCCTATTCCTCGCTTCGTTAACCAATGCTTCTAAAACATCATAGGATGGAGCGGTTGGAGGAGCTAACCCAGGCATGTAAGCTGATATTGTTCCTGACCCTTTATAGTAGCAGGCTATATTCGGTATAACTATGTCTCCTAGATTCAATTCTCTTACTAGACCACCTGCTGTACCTAGTCTAACAATTACCTTTGCTCCAAGCATTCTTAATTCTTCGAAGACTATTGCAGTAGATGGTCCACCTATACCATGGCAAGCTACTGTAACTACTTGGTCTTTATAATTCCCAGTATACGTTTTGAGACCTCTATTAGAAGAGACTAACCTCGATTCTTCAAGCATTCCAGCTATGTAGTCAACTCTACCTGGATCACCTGCTACTATAACTTTCTCTGCTATATCTCCAGGTCTCGCTAATATGTGGATTGGCTCACCTATCATTTCATAAAAACTTATCAACATCTACGCTTAAACTTTACTTGTGAATTCCTGTATCTATGAGACTCCCATGAATGTAGTCTTAGGCTACATATGGACTGGGAGAGGATTAAGAGAAATGAGTTTCTATAGTGATGAAGAATGTTTCAGAGATTATCTAGAATCATTATCGCTGAAATTAAACAATGAGAGATTGATAGATCTAGAGAAGATGCTTGATAGCTATTTTAGTGGAGAACCAACCCGATTAGATTACCCTCTAGATATTTCTGGAACAGATTTCCAGATGAGAGTTTGGAGAGCCGTTAGACAGATACCCTATGGGCAGGTTAGAAGCTACAAGTGGGTTGCTAGTAAGATCGGTAACCCGAAAGCAGCTAGAGCAGTAGGTACGGCTATATCACATAATCCAGTTGTATTGATCATCCCTTGCCACAGAGTTATCAGGAACGATGGTTCACTTGGAAAGTACGGTGGTATGGATTGGCTTAAAGAGAGATTACTAAGACTAGAGAAAGCAGAAATAGTTTCATGGAAGATCTGATTATTCATAGATTGAAGTTTCCATTATTTCAAAATTCCTACATCTACCATCAAATGTAACTAGTGTTTACAGATTTTCAGGATTTCTGAATATTGTGCATTGCTATCAAGTCTTTTTCAAAAATTCTTAAGTCCCTAGGTATCTCAATATTTATGGGATCCTTAAGAGTAAGATTCTTCTGCTTCTTCATAGCCCATACTTGAGAATTAAATCTTACCAATTTCTCCGTGTACGCTGCATAACGTGTAGACCACTCAGCTTTTGGAAACCTCTGCAAATGGATGCTCTTTCTAGAATACATTCTCCTCCATATCTCCTCCGTGATGAAAGGTGTTATTGGTGCAAGAAGTATTAGGATTGTTTTCAACACAGTATGTAATGTATACCATGCAGCTCTCTGTTCTAGAGGAGTGAAGCCTTTTAATCCGTATGCTCTAGCTTTACTCAACTCGATATAATGGTCTGCGAATATACTCCAAGTAAAGTATCTTATCCTCGTTGCTGGAATGAAGAAATTGAACTCCCTATATCCTTCTAAGCTATTTTTAATCGTCTTCGAAAGCTCAGAGAGGACCCATTTATCAGTTGGGGTTAATTCAACTTTTCTAGGAATAGGGAAGGAGGAGATGTATCTAGCGATATTCCATAGCTTTGTTATGAATTTCCCAGCATTCTGAATTCTCTGCTCTGAGATTCTAAAGTCTTCGCCTAGACTTGCTTCCTGAGCATTCCAGAACCGGAAGACATCAGCACCATATTTTTCTAATATCGGGATAGGGTCGATAACGTTCCCTCTACTCTTACTCATCTTTTGACCATATTCATCTAGCCCCATCCCTCCTATCCAGACATGGTAGAATGGATGCTTACCAGTTAGTTGATAGCATCTCAGTATAGTATAGTATAGCCATGTTCTAACGATATCCTTACCTTGAGGTCTTATCCCATTAGGATAGCTAAGCTTAAAGAATCTTCTATCCTTCATGTACCTTGAAATGAATAATGGGGATATGCTTGAATCCATCCATGTATCGAATGTTCTTTCTTCTCCCGTAAACTCGCTACCTCCACACTTAATACACTTCTCAATGGGTGGTTTATCTCTCCATGGTTTATAGTATCTTCCAGGCTCGGGAACATATGGTTCACCACATTTTAGACAATACCATATAGGTATCTCTGTAGCATAGTATCTTCTCCTACTTATAGGCCAATCTATTCTCAGGGAGTTTATCCAATCTATTAAGAGACGTTTATGATGAGGTGGATGGAACTTCATCTTCTCTATTACATTCAATAGATCATTTACAAAATCCAGTTGTTTTAGATAATACTCTTTCATAGGTATAATCTCTATAGGAGTTTTACTCCTCTCGCATATAGGAGTCCTATGTATTATCTCTTCAATCTTAACAACCAAGCCAGCTTCCTCTAAGTCTCTAGTTATCGCTTCTCTAGCATCTACTACTCTCATCCCTGAGTATTTCCCAGTTACCTCAGTCATTCTACCCTCTTCATTTATTGCAATAACTTCCTGTAGCCCAAGTTCTCTAAAAAGTAAGACATCCATGTAATCTCCATAGCTACAAACCATTACTGCTCCAGTCCCAAACTCAGGTTTTGCAGCAGGATGAGGTATTATCTCTACTTCTTGACCATAGATAGGGACAATTGCATGTTTCCAATGTAAGTGAGAATATCTATTATCGTTTGGGTTAACTATAACTGCTCTACATGAAACTAGTAGCTCAGGTCTAGTAGTAGCTATAATGAGAATGCTATCGTCTTCTTTTACTCTAAACTTAATATATACTAGTTTTGCAGGCATTTCTTCATAATCTATTTCAGCATCTGCTAATGTAGTTCCACATTCCCAGCAGTAATTATTAGGTCTAGTTGCTGTATAGATTAATCCACGTTTCCATAATTCTATAAATGTAGCTTGAGTAAGTTTACGGTATTCTTCTGAGTCCGTTCTATAGTAGTTTTCAAAGTCCCCACTTAAACCCATCCTCTTCATAATCCAAATCATTTCAGATTCAAGATCATCTAGTGCATGGCTACATAATTCAATGAATCTCTCCCGTGGAGTATCTCTGATAGAGACTTTGTATGTTCTCTCAACATATAACTCAACTGGTAGCCCATTCCTATCTATACCTATTGGGAAGTATACTGGTCGACCACTCATCCTAGCAGTTCTAGCAATCATATCTATCTGAGAATACTGAGCAGCAGCTCCAATATGCCATGGTCTCCCACTCGGGTAGGGTGGGGGGGTATCGATAACAAATAACCTCCTCCTCGGTCTCAATCTAACTTTATAGATTCCTTCTTCTAACCATTTCTCAAATATTCTCATCTCCCATGAAGGCTGCCATCTCTTCTCTTCTATCCTTGGTGTAAATTCCATATCTTCTCGCCTTAACTCTTCTCTTAAAAAGGGAGATTCCTTAAATTAATTTTTTCCCCTCATGTATGATACCGTAACCTATGGAATACTTTTATGGATTTCCCGAGCCATTAAAAATAAAGTTGGTGTAGGGTAGGTCTTATTCAGATTCCAAGCTTATCAAGCTTCTTTCTTACCCGATTTATTGTATCAGCTTTTAATGGTTTCGTGAACTCGGGTGCTTCCTGCTCTACAGTCTTCCTCTTAACAAATAATCCACATCTACCATCTGGGAGTAGTTTGACCTGTATGCATTGAGAATATGGGCATTTGAAACCTATACATGCAGCATTAACCCAGCCGCACCATGGTGGATTCCTCTTAAAGTCTAAAACTTTTTTACCACATCTAAAGAATCTACAAAGAGGATTACATATTTCTGTGGGCTCTCTACTAAGAACCCATTCCAATCTTTATTCACCTATTAATACTCAGGCACCGATATATTCATACAACTTACCTGGTTATTAATCTTCTTTTCCTACTTCTATGTATTATGAGACCCCCGATTGTTACTAGTAATAGGGAGAACATTACTGACACTATTAATGCTAGAGTCTCTAGGGGCAGTATATTTCCAAGTACGGTAACATAGCTAGTTAGTCTAATAATATGTTCCCGTGGCCCGTCTACGAATATTGTCTCTCTCCAGATAAGGTTTCCCGAGATTCTCACATCAACAGTTATGAAACCTACATGGGGTACTGTTATGCTGGAGATAGCATCAATAGGTCCACTGTAGATTTGATGGCTACTCAGCTTAACTATCATTTCACCTGTTCTCATAGCGTTCCCAAATGCATCTATTATCTTTATAGCAAGTGGAAAGTTTATCTTTTCAATATCCATCGTTAGAGAATTGTTGAATATATTCAATTCTCCTTTATAGAAAACAGCATTGTTCTTATACACTTCAATCCTATATCTTCCAGGGAAGATCTTCAGAAGCATCTCTCCATTTATATCTGTTATACCAGTGTACTGGTCTCCTGAATCTAGATCTACTAAACTCACATTATACTCGACCAGTGGCTGTTTACTGTAATCTCTTAAGAATAAACTAATGCTCGACTTAGCTATCTTCATAGTAACAGAGCTTTTAGCAGATGAATGATCAATCCTAACCTCGCTCATCTTCTTATTCAACCTGTATACTTGGATGATATATTCTCCTGCTTGAGCTACTCCTCTAGATAGAGGCATGTTTACAAAGATTACTCTTCCATCTTCATCTGTTTGTTGTTGTGTAAAGTTTTGAGATTTCTGATTACTTAATGAGACTAGAAAGTTCCTTAATGGTTTACCCTCTTCATCTAGTACTGTTACTTCAATGCTTCCAAGCTCTAAGACTAGATCCATAGATTGTGAACTTACCAGCTTTCTCTTGCTTGAATATACTGTATATTCTACTCTTCCTATAGTGTATGTTACATTTAAGGTGTACTCGCCAACCCATTCAATGTTAGATGAAGGTATTTGGATAAACCTAGCTACACCTTTATCTGTTCTCATCGTCTTGGTATAGTTGCCTGCCTGCAGCTTTACGTTCACTCTACTAATCTGTTCACCTTCCATATTCAATGCAGTTATGTTTAAACTTAGAAGTTCAAGAGTGTATTCGAGTTTTTGAACTGGTTGATTTATTTCAAGATCAGTGATGTGGAGAATCGTATAGCCTCCAACAGAAATAGTTAAGTCGTATCCTTTAATATCATTTAGCAGTGTATATGGGATCTTGTTTAATGTTGCTATGCCTTCCTCGTTGGTTACTGCATTATACTCTGCTATTCTGGTTTTGCTTAGCAATCTTATCTGTGCAGATGGTACTGGCTTCTTATCTAGGTCTACTAGCTTAATCTCTACATTTGAGATATTTGCTACTATGGTTTTACTTGTTTCTTTAGGAAAATCTATTGTTGCTTCTGCTATGATTACTTTATCGAGTTTTGCTTGAAGAATATACGTTCCCTCACTTAATCCACTAAATATCGCGTATCCTGTAGTATTCGTTATAAATCTATAACTCTCTGTTCCTTTTGTGATTGTTACTTCAATTCTTTCTAATGGATTACCAGATGGATCTACAACTCTTACTATAAGTTCAGGTAATTGCGCTTCTACAATTGATGTAGTGGAAAATACCGTTAATAAAAATATTACAATTAGTAGTATTTTTAATGGGGAACTTTTAATTAATTCTCCGTCTATCATCACGATCATTCATCCCGCTCCTTTCAAGCGTTTTCATTTTATATTGTAAAGTTGAGCTAAGTATGTATGTGCTGCTTCTAAAACATTTCTTGCAGTTCTAAATGTAAGCTTCCTCATAGCTTTTGGATAGTCTAACCATATATATCCTCTATGCTCATAAGAAAGCCTAACTTCTTTCGTATTTGACCTTGCGAGATAGAAGACTACACGCTTCCTAACTAATTCACCCAACTTTCTATAGAAGTATTCAATCTCCTTCCTGAAGTCCTTGACAATCTCTATATTATTTATCCCAGTTTCCTCCCAGACTTCTCTTCTCACTGTATCGAGTTCATTTTCACCTTCTTCAATAGCACCCTTAGGGAAATCCCAATGACCAGCTTCATAATGCAGTAACAGATACTCAATAACACTTTCAGAAAGATAAAAAACTACAGCGCCTGCAGACCTTTCTTCCAACATCTAGAACACCATCTAGACCTAATTTTTCCATGAACAACCCAATTAAATAATATATCCTTGAAGATCCATTTAGACTAAGCTGCATTCCAGCATCTTATTAAAATGGGATGCTGCTGGATTCAAATATGCTAGTGGTTAGACTAAAATGGCTTCCATAAAATAATGAGGGAAATAGATTAATTCTAGATTGTTGATGTTTATCTTTGATGTTTGAGGATTTGTTACAGAAGGCTGTAGATTATGCTTTAAGTTTAGGTGCGAGTTATGCTGAAGCTAGATACCAGAAAGATTCTCAGGAATCGATCATATTGAAGAATGGTATCCCAGAAGTCTCTGCATCATCTACTAGGAGAGGCATAGCTATAAGAGTATTAGTAGGAAATTCACTGGGGTTCGCTTCAACTAGTAGATTAAAGAGAGCATATGTTAAGAAGATTATAGAAGACGCAGTCGCTATGGCTCGAGCTAGCTCAAAGATTATTACTAGGGGGGTGTCACTGGGGGATGGGAAGATATCTAGAGGGGCCGTAAATATAAAACCTAGGGTTAGCTGGACCTCGATCAGTGTAGAAGACAAGATAGAATATCTAAAAGATGTAGACAAAAACATAGTCGAAGTATCTGATAAAGCTGGTGTAAAGCTTCCTTCAAGAATGTTGACTCTAGAGAAATGGGATTTAGAGAAACACGTCATGAATAGTGATGGTGCAGATGTAGTACATATCGTTCCAAGAACCATGTCTACCTACATCTTAACATTATATCATCCACAAAAAGGAACATTACAGAGAATACAGGAACTCGGAGAATCAAGAGGATGGGAAGCCGTAGAGAAGTGGAATCTAACTGAGAACTTAAGAGATGAAGTAGAAAATCTATGTAATATACTGATGAGGGGTACTGAGCCTCCAAAGGGTGAGACTGATGTGATAGTTGGTTCAGAAGTTGTTGGATTGATATGTCATGAATCTGCAGGTCACCCAAGCGAAGCTGATAGAGTTCTAGGTAGGGAAGCTGCACAAGCTGGTGAAACATACATTAAGCCTAACATGATCGGTGAGAAGATAGGCTCAGAAGTCGTGACTGTTGTTGATGATCCTAGGATTCCAGGATCGTTTGGATTCTATCTATATGATGAAGAAGGGGTGGAAGCACGGGAAAGGGTATTGATTAAGAATGGTTTCATAAATGAGCTACTCCATAATAGAGAGACTGCGAAAGTCTTTAATGTTGAGAGTAATGGTTCTGCGAGAGCAAGCCAGTATGATCGTGAGCCAATAATCCGTATGGCTAACACCTATATGAAGCCTGGAGACTACAGCTTCCAAGAATTAATAGAAGATATTCATCTTGGAGTATATATTAAGTCAAATCAGGAATGGAATATCGATGATAAGAGATGGAATCAAAGATACGTAGGTGTAGAAGCATATAAGATAGTTAAAGGGGACATCGTTGAACCCGTAAGAAACCCTGTATTAGAAATTACAACCAGAGACTTCTACTCTTCAATAGATGCTGTTGGGAAAAAGCTATCCTTTAGAGCTGGATACTGTGGTAAAAGTGAGCCTATGCAGGCTATACCTGTCTGGTTTGGAGGCCCTGACATAAGACTTAGAAGAGTAAGGATAAGCGTTAGACCAACATAGTAAGGAAAGAAGATACTTAGATGATAAGTAATGTTAATTTAGATTTTGATGGTGAAGACTACGTACGAGATCCTAAAAGATAAATTTAAGAAAACTGGGCTCACAACCTTGATAGTACTAGTCATACTTGTTTTTGGGATCTTTAAGGTTTACGGTTCAGGATCCTTCGAGGTCGATGTCACAGCAACGGTTTACAAAGTTATAGATGGTGATACATTTGATGCTTTCCCAGTTGGAAGAGTAAGGTTAGCAGATGTGAATGCTCCTGAACTAAATGAGAAAGGTGGAATTGAAGCAAAAGAAGCTTTAATTAAACTAGTTCAAGGTAAGAAAGTCTATTTGGATGTAGATGATAAATACGTCATGGATAGATATTATAGGTTAGTCTGCGTAGTATATGTAAGAGTAGATTCTGAGAGACTGCTAAATGTAAATAAGTGGTTACTTGAAAACAACTATGTATACTTAGTAGACTTCGATAACGAGTTTACACCTTCTAAATGGAATCTCTATGAATATTATTCTGAAGAGGGGAGTGAGAAGACTACTATATCTCTGACTATAACGGAGTTCCATACAGTTACCGTTACTGAATCATTAACAACAACTCTGTTAGCCACAAGCTTGAGCACTAATACTATAACAGTAACTTCACCAGTATCTTCCACCGTTACAATTAGCTTCCCGTACACTGTTACTGAGGTCGGGAGGATTGAAAATGAAGATACGTACTATCTCCGACTCATTATTGTCATCCTTCTAATTGCTCTTGCTATAACTCTCATGCTATCGGCATCATGGCGGCGTAGATAGTTTACTCCTTGTTAATCTTTACTCTATCAACGATAAATGAGAATGGATGCCTGACATCTACTAAGGCATTATTCTTTATCTGAATCCTACAAGTCTCACTCTGAGAAGTTACTGGTAGATTAATCCTCTTTAACTCGTTAAATAGGTCTAGACCAATCTCTAAAGATATCTCATAATTGCTTTTATTCATCCCCCATATTCCACCGATACCGCAACATACATCTAGTTCCAGTAGATTATATCCAGCTAACATTAAGATCCGCCTTATATCTTTGGTTAATCCAGAAGCTTTCGTGAAACAACTATGATGATAAACTAGTCGGTCATATAATGGTATCTCGAAATCTATCCTGCCATCTTCATATTCATTTAACAATAACTGAATTATATCTATTGTATTCTCAGACACTATTCTTGACTTAGTATCTCCGAGAAGCTCAGGATAATCTTTCTTTAATGCGAGATATGCTGCTGGAGAGCTAGTCAATATCTTGGCTCCACTCTGAACTATATCATAAAGATTTTCAACATTCTCTTTCGCTACTCTATAGGCTTCTTCTATTAATCCTTCTTCTAGGAGAAGTGTTCCAGCTTCTCTCTGTGGTGGGGCTACAACAATGTATCCAAGCTTTTCAACGAACTCGACTATCTTTTTCCCTAGTTCTACTTCATGATAATTCGTAAATACATCTATGAAATAGGCTAACCTTCCTCTGAAACCATTGTTTCTCCTCCTCTTATTAATCCATCCTTCTAGACTATGATTGAAGCTTGGAAAATCTATTCTTCTACTTACTCCAACTGTTAACTCTAGTAGTATTTTTCCTATATGTGAATGTAAAAACAGATTAGAAAATCTTGGAAATTTCGAGAAAAGCCTTAATAATTCACCATAATGGGTAAGAATAAACTTTCTTAGATATCTCGGTTTCTCGTTAAGCTGTTTTACTCTCCAGATTAAGTTTGGTATTCTAACTCCAGCAGGGCAGATCTCTATGCATCTCCTACACCCAAAACAATACTCCATCAATTCCTGTATTTCTTCATCTTTAAGAGACTTGCTTAGAATGTTTGAGAAGTAAGCTTGGAGAAGTATTAATCTTCCACGTGAAGTTAGTGAAGACATGTAAGAGCGAGATGTGTTAGATGTAGGACATACACTATTACAGAAGCCACATCTAATACATTTCCATACATCTTCTAAGTATTCTCCAAGCTTCCTCTCTATCTCTGATAGTTCAGGCAGAGTCATCTGCCTCCACAGTTACTGGATTACTTCTTCTAGGTCGAATATTATTCCTGGCGATAATATACATTTAGGATCCACCAATTTCTTTATCTTCAGCATTAAGTCGAATGCTTCTCTAAACTGTTGTTTTACAAATTTCTTCTTCTCAGTACCTATACCGTGTTCTCCAGATACTGCTCCACCTACATCTATGGCCCATCTAGCGAGCTCATCGTTTGCTCTATGGAGGTCTTCTACTTTATCTCTATCATTTCCAGCTGACCAATGTACATGGAGATTACCATCCCCGAAATGACCTATAACGGATGCATGGACTCCATATTTCCTTCCCAATTCGTAAGAATTCTGAACCGCATCATATAATTTAGAAAGAGGAACAACAATATCACTTATAATCATGTATCTCCCAAGCCTGAGAGTTGCGGGATACGCTCCTTTTCTCGCTGCCCAGAATTTCTCTCTTTCTTCTACATCTTTAGCTACTCTTACTTCGATAGATTTGTTTTCTTCTAGTAGGTGGATGCATTTCTCCATAGTCTCTAAAACCGCCATTTTACTCCCATGAGCTTCAACTAGCAGCATTGCTTGAGATTCGGGAAAATCTATTTTCCTATATTCTGCAACAGCTCTCATCATTTTCTCATCCATGAATTCTATTGCAGCCATGTCTAAGCCTCTTCTAACTATATGGTATACCGCCCTTACTGCAGACTCAACTGAAGGGAAGAAAGCTATAGCTGTTTGGAAGTATTCTGGTAGATTTTTAAGTCTAAGAGTTATTTCTGTGAATACGCCTAGAGTTCCCTGGGAACCTATCATCATCTTCAATAAGTCAAAACCTGTTGAATACTTGAATGTTCTACTACCAATTCTGATAATCCTACCATCTGGAAGTCCTACTTCTAATCCCAGTACATATTCTCTAGTCGTCCCATACTTAACCGCCTTTAACCCTGATGAATTAGATGCAACCATCCCCCCAATCGTACACCATGAGCCACTTGAAGGGTCAGGAGGAAAGAATAAACCATATCTTTCAAGTTCTTTATTTAATCTATCATATATTATTCCTGGTTGGACTCGGACCTGCATATCTTCTTCGTAAACTTCGATTATCTTATTCATCTTAACAAGGCTTAGAAGTATACCACCATATATTGGAACGGTTCCAGTTAGACCTGTCCCTCCACCCTTCGGGTAAACTGGTATCTTCCTCTCATAAGCATACCTTAATACTTCTCCTACTTGCTCAGAAGATTCAGGCCAAACTACTATCTCAGGCTTATAGAATCCACCAGGGTAAGCATCAACCGAGTTAGCTACTAGTTCTACTTCGCTAATCGATACATTTCTACTCCCGAGAAGCTTTTCAAAGAATTCTATATCTTTTCCAGATACCTTGTTGAAATAATTATCCATCAATTTTCTCATCCGTAAATAGCCCCAGCTATTATTTATTTCTGCTCGATTATTTAAAAAGTTGAGGGTTGAATACGTTACCGTTTTTACCAGTTATGTAAGCTTTTCCGATATATTTCGACTATCTCTTGTACATTAATAGGCCTGGGGCTGACGGCTAGTAACCTCTGCTGTAGTATAGCTCCTTCAGAGAGTTCTTTCAGGTCTTTTTCTTCGAAACCGAACTCACTTATACCTGAGGGCAAATTGATGTCCTTCATTAGTTTTATCAATGCTTCTTTAGCAAGTGCTGCAGCCTCTCTTATAGTTAATCCCTCAGTCTTCTCGCCTAATAGTTGAGCAATCCTTGCGAGTTTATCAGGAACTATCGGCTCGATGAATTCAAGCATTGCTGGTCCCGTGACGGCTACGGTGATACCATGTGGGAGTTCATGCCTTCTACCAGCGATAGGGTATGCTAGAGCATGAGATATATGTACTCCTGCGTTTCCAAACGCTCCACCTAGATGTGAAGCTAGAAGCATATTTCTTCTAGCTTCCAAGTCATATGGATTATAGTATGCTCTCCTCAAGTATTTCCCAATAAGCTCCATTGCTTTTTCAACAAATATATCTGAGACAGGGTTCGAGCCTACGTATACTGGTCTCTTATCTGGGGAAGGCGGCTTCGGTCTACAATTATAAGGGATGGCAGTATAACATTCAATGCAATGCATTAATGCATCTATCCCTGTTGATGCAGTATAGTAAGGAGAGAGCGTTACAGTGAGGACTGGGTCTAGTAGAGCGTAAGAAGGTAGAAGGTAGGGATTCGAGATCCCTACTTTCAGCTTCTCCTTAGTCAGGTCAACTATTGCTACTGGAGTGTTCTCGCTTCCTGTTCCCGCAGTAGTAGGAATGCATATTAATGGTTTAAGAGGCCCTGGAACAGGTTTTCCGCCTCCTGTTGGAGGAGCGATATAGTCTTTGAAGTCTGTGGTAGGATATGTAGTGTAGAGGTTTATCATTTTACCCGTATCGATAGACGACCCACCTCCAACTGCTATGAACCCATCGTAATCCTTATTTTTGGCAAACTCTATTGCTTTAATGACTTCAGTATCTATTGGTTCTATATGTGTTCCATCAAATATATCGGATTTAATGCCATCCCCCTCTAGATACTCTTTTACTGTGGAAGGCCACTTAGTATTCTCGTTGAGGTTCCTGTCTGTAACTATCAATGCTTTCTTGATACCTAGCCTCCTCGCCTCATACCCTACTTCTGAGCTAACTCCTTCTCCAAACTTTACCTGAACGTTCCTAACAGTAAATACGGTGTCATTGGGTGAGGTGTAGGTGAAAACCGACATTTTTGCCTCCCTGAACCTACGTCAGCTATTTAAGGGCTTTTGGTGCTTTAGGATATTTCTCCCAAAGCTTTGGGTCATGGCTGATGACAAGGCTCGTTCTAGGTCTTCTAGCAAGCAGTTTTATCTTTCTTAAGCCAGTAATATATTCATCTACATCTCCAAGTAACCAACCTTTCGATTCTCTTTCCAATTCCTCAGGTAGATGAACGAAGTCCCCTGTAAAGAGATAGTTGTTGCCGGCTTCAGTCGTAGCTTTTATTATTATGCTTCCAGGAGTATGACCTCCAACAAATAATAAATCTATCCCTGGGAGGAGCTCGAATGATTCTCCTTCAAAAGTAAACCATGCTCCACCTTTTAATGCCTCAAGATCAACAGGCTGATAAGCACCTACTTTCCCAAGATACATCAGGTATGTTGCCCACATTAATTCTTTCTTATGTGCGATTAAAGGTGTTTTAAGATCTTTAAAGATATATGCTTGGCCTGCATGATCCAGATGAAGATGTGTGAAGACTACGTAAGTTATGTCTTCAGGTTTCAGCCCAATAAGTTTTAGCTGATTCTCCAATCTATTCTCATCGGTAAATTTTGTCATCGGGAATACTTCCCAGACAGGTCCCCAAACCTTCTTTGCCTCAGGATGGCTTCCTGTATCCATCAATACTATTCCATCTGAGTGTTCAATTACAGCACCAGTCACGGGGATATCAGTCCATACAGGGATCTTAGGCTTCTTCTCAACCATGCTCTCCGTCCATCCAGCGGGATCCGGGATAAACCATCCAAGTTCTCCTGAGAGGATCCCAAAATCCAGTAGGTAGATATTCTTAATACCCATATTCTAACCTCACAAACTACTCTCTTATGAGGCATATAATGTTTTTCTCCGCATATAAATTGTGAAACCTTAAGAACTCGTGGTTCAAGCAGCTTTCCGAGGAATGAAATATGTATCTACTTCTTGAGCCTGAGCATAAATATCCTAGATGTTTCTGCACTGATGAAGAGATACTGATAGCTAAGAGTATAAGAGAATTTACAGAAAAAGAAGTTTTCCCTAGGAGGCAGGACTTAGAAGGTGGGTGGCATAGAGATGAAGAACATGCTCATAGAACTCTGTATGAACTATATTACAGATGCCATAAACTAGGATTGACGATCGCTAATCTTCCAGCAGAGTATGGAGGGCTTGGTCTCTCACCAATAGTACGGCAGATGATAAATGAAGAATTATCGAGAGGAGACCCAGGCTTAAGCACTCTCGTAGGTAAAATCCACTGGATAGTATCTTTCATGTACAATCGTGTTAATATTAGGAGAGACCTTCTAGAAGAGTTTGCTCCAAAGCTGACAGCGAAAGTACCATATATTGCATGTGTGTGTATTACTGAACCTGAGGGGGGAGCTAATATAGAAGATCCATCACTGGAATTTAGAACATTAAATGTTGTTATTGCAAAAAAGAAGGGCGACCTATATGTATTGAATGGACATAAGATATGGCCAGGGCCCGCCGCTAAACCAGAATATTGGGATAGATGGCATGAAAAATGGCCAGATATGTTTGCAGGACATTTAGGATACTGGATTGTAGTATCAGAAGACCCTTCCAGGGGTGAGGAAGCAGCTGGAATGGTTTATGTTCCTTATAATGCTAAGGGAATGAGTTTTGGGGAACCATACAAGAAATGCGGCTTCTGTATGACAGATGAAAACGTAGATATATGGTATGAGAATGTTGAGGTCCCTGCGAAGTACAGGATAGATACGAGGCCTGGTGATGGAGCCAAGATCATACATGGATACGTTATAGGTTTAGGTAGATTGGCTGGAGCGGCAAGGCTTACTGGAATAGCCACTGCAGTACTCGAAATAGCACTGGATTGGACGAAGGATAGAATGATTGCTGGGAAACCAGTTAGGGAAAGATCACTATTTGCCTCAATACTCGCCCAGATGTATAGAATGATAGATCTAGCTAGACAATACTATCTATCAGTAACTTGGCAAGCCTCGAAACCTGATGTATACGGTGAGCCATGGTCTCCACACATGATTGCTAAGTTTTCTTCTGCTAGGTCATTTGCTGGAGAAGTTGCAATGTTCTGTACAAATAAAGCGATGGAACTCATGGGCTCATATGGATACTCATTCGAGATGAATGTTGAGAAATATTACCGTGACTATAAGATTATACAAATGTGGCTTGGAGGAGCGCAAAGAGATTTATTAGATATCGCTCAGGGGCTATACGGTCCATTCAAATGGGGAGGATACGAAGAATGGATAAGTAGAATTTATAAAAAAGCTAATCCAATAAGGAAAAATATAGATAAAACTCTATCCGAGGCGGTTGGAGAATCTGAATCTGAGCGTATAAAGAAAGAATTGGAGAAAGATATGGAATACGACCTTGATGAAGCATTAAAGAAAAGATGACAAACTCTTCTAGGGGCTGCATCCAACCTCATTTAAATTTTTCTTTTCCCACAACATATAAGATTTTTAGCAATTAATTTAAATTCAAGAATTTACTGTTTATGTCTTAGATATGGATGAAAGTATTGAATTAAAGCTTCTAAGATTAAAGAAGATGAAGCAGATGCTTGCCTCTAAGTCTATAAGTGATCTTAAAGCTTCAAGAGAGGAGGAAGAATTTGATAAGTATCTTAATGTCTTTAGAGGGAGCCTAACTGATAGAGGTGAAGAAGTTCTTGAAGCTGCTATGAGAGATTACCCTGAGATAACAAGAAAGATAGTTACAGTACTTGCTAAAAAAATCATAGAGGGGAAACTGGTGGATAAGATTTCTGGAGCAGAACTCTTAAAGTTATTTGAGAATCTCGGATTACATATACACATTGAGACAAGCATAAAGTATTATAAGCATGGTGAATACAAATCTCTCTCAGAATTACTCCGAGAGTAAACATAGAGTTATCTTGTCCTATGTTTTCCATCTTACTGTGCTTCTAAGTCTTTAACCTCATATTTTGTGTGCTGCTTCTATGGTTGCAGAATAAAGAGTTAGATTTGTTTTGAGCATATATTTATAGGGAGGTAGCTTCATCCCTTTTTGGGTGGAGGTTGAGTATATGTCATTAGAATACGAAGTTCCTGAAGGCTACTATTATACTAGGGAGCATGAGTGGGTTAAGATTGAGAAGAATAAAGCTAGGGTTGGGATAACAGATTATGCTCAGAAGAAGCTTAGAGAAGTCATATTTGTAGAGCTCCCGAATGTTGGACAGAAAGTTAAACAGAATGAGACTCTAGCTACAATCGAGTCTGTTAAAGCTTCAGCAGATGTTTACTCACCTGTAACTGGGAAAGTAGTAGAAGTAAATAGTAAGTTGATAGATAGCCCAGAGCTAGTAAATGAAGACCCATACGGTGAGGGTTGGATAGCTTTAATAGAACTCACCGAGGAAGTTAACTATGAAGACTTTATGGATTCCGATGAATATGGGAAATACTTAGAAGACCTAGAGGAGGTTAAGACTGAAGAGTGAGATAGAAGAATGGTTTTAGTAAGAGTTTATAGAATATCAAGTATGCGTGACCCTGAAACAGGTAGAAGAGGAAAGATAATAGAACTTGTAGAAGAGAAGAAGATTGTAAGAGAAGTTGGAGCAAGAGGGTTAACCGAAGACTCATTCATGGTTCACCAGATGCTTCAAGATATGTTAAGTCATCTACAAGATTTAGGGTTAATGCCATACATAAGGGAGCCAGTTAAGCCTAAGATGACATTATACTTGAGTGAAGAAGAGTATGAGCTTCTCGGAATAAGACTAGAAGTAAATGAAGTGTATGAGCTGGAATTTAAAGATGGAGCTATAATATTCAAGAAAGCTTATGACTGAGGATTCCATTAACGTATAATATTCTATGAATAAGTGTAGAGAGAGATAAGATTGTTAGTAATATCATTGCTAAGTTAATAACTCCTTTGAAGAATGGCTCTAAGAATGATGCAATCGAGATGAGAATCATCCTCTCAGCTCTCTCCATTAATCCTACTCCTTTTAGATCAACTCCGAGAGATTCAGCTCTAGACCTCGTATAACTAACAAGGATCGAGGAAGATAGAGCCAAAGATCCCCATAAAGCTGTAACCGCTCCAGAAGCTATTATTCCAATGAATATAGCTGATTCTCCAATCTTATCGAGAGTTGAATCGAGGAATGCTCCACTCTTACTCTCCATATTCTTCTTTCTAGCTAATGCTCCATCTAATGCATCTAGAAAACCAGATAGAAGAAACAATGCTCCCGCTACGAAATAGAGGTAGATGGAGTCTCTAGAGAAGTAGTAGATGAATGAAGATGTAAGAGCTAAGAGTAAGGATGTTATAGTTAGATGTATAGGCTTTACACTGGTAGATGATAATATATCTATTAAATCATTGGATAATCGTTTTAAGATCTTGTTCTCTAATTCTCTCTTCCACCTCAATTATTTTCCACCAGCTTCAATATCTTTGAAGATAATTTACAGAAGCTACATACTGTATTAATAGAAGGCATACCGCAATCTTCACATTCTCTCAGGGTAGGAGGTAACACGTATTCTTCAAGCATGGGTAGGAAACGCTTTAAATGTGTTTTTAATAATAGATACTTGAAGTTGGGCATCTCTTCTTCAATCTTTAAAATAAGTTTCTTTCTATTGATCATCCTTGAGCCTTTTACTAGGGGGCACTCAGATGATACATAATTGAGGTTCCTAGAAATTGCATAGTATAGATCTTCCCTGTCAGTCATTTCTATTAATGGTTTTATCTTTCTAACAATCTTAGAGTGCGTGCTACTTGAAACAGGCTTTATTCTTACTAGTTCTTCTATACTCCCATTAATGTATAGATTGAATAGTATCTCAACTATGTCGTCGAGGTTATGGCCTGTAGCTATAGTATCGAAGCCATTCTCATATGCAATCTTATTCATAAGATATCTTTTAACAGTACCGCATACTCCACACACTCTTTTTTTAGATTTTATATTTCCGAAATCATATATGGAGTAACCGTTATACTTCTTCAAGTCATACAGTAAGAGTTCTATTGAATATTCTTTACAAAACTTTTCTACTATCTCTTGACACTCATCTGAATAATTGGGTATCCCTAGATTCAAGTGTATAATCGTGAACTTGATAGAAGGAAATACTTCTAAGAGGGCTCTTGCCAAAGCCATGCTATCTTTCCCTCCTGAAACAGCTAATGCAAGCCTCCTTACACCATTAAGCATTCCATACTTTAATACAGTATTCTTGACTTTCTTTTCATAGTAACTCGCAAAACATTGAGAACATACTAGCATGTTTAAGTTCTTTAATCTAAATAACGGCTTTTCCTCAGTCTTACATCTACTGCACTTATCCATCAAAGATACTAAATACTGAAAGGTATTTGAACTTATTTATAGGGGAAATAAATGTTTAAGAGAGCAGTAGATATGGAGAGGAGAGATTACTATTTTGAATATAGGGGAGAGAAGAACTATGTAAAGTGGAGGTCGTGTAAGTTTTTCAATATTCTGTCACTCCTTAAGGGATCTCCTCTTCCGTTTTCTTCCTAGATTCGATTATCTTCCTAGAGACCTCTCTTGGGAGACTGAAATCTTCTCTCCTCCTCTCTACAGGTCCTACTATAACCAATCCTTTACCTGAAACAATATCTATTTCATGTAGATATCTACTATGGTTTGTCTGCCTCATCTTCTCTATTAGAACATATCTTCTTAATTCTCCAGCCTTAATACTTCTTCTAAACCTGATTATACCGTCAGCTATATGCTCTATACCGAATCCAAATGCTTCAGAATTATGGCATATCACTCCACCAATGCCTGCGATGAAATTCTCTAAATTCAATATAGATACATCATACACGTCAGCATCTTCAACATTTTCTGTCTCTATATCTTCAATTCTTAATACTTTCACATCACCTATAGACCGTCTCCCCCTAATTCGGTCTTTCATGAATTTAGGATGGATAACCACATCTCTACAAGTTTTAGTGTATTGTCGGTAGCCTATTTTATCATCTACTATGCTATTATCTTCAATCTGTTTAACAGGTGCTAAGATATACTCACCTATAATTATTTCACTAGTTGGAATACATTTTATCCTACCATCTCTAACAACAAACAAGCTATGATCTCTTGTTACAGATACTTCTCTTCCATCTTCTAATCTAACCCTATATAGTGGCCCAGTATACACATGTTTTATCACAGCATATGGTTGAGCCCATTTTATCTTGAAATCTCTCCAATCTAGGCAGGCAACTTCTATATTCTTTATGTGAGAATCATGTATTAGCTGGTTTACCAATACGCCTATCGGCGTGTTCTGAGATTCCCCATTTATTCTTACTAATATAGGTTGGTCATGGGATAGGGAGGTTGTAATAGCATATTGACTTATTGCAAGAGTTGTAAAATCCCATTTTGTTAATACTTTCTTAAGATAGTATGAGTATCTCCTAGCCATAGCTGGTTTATCAAGCCAGAACGCGCTTATCGAGTCTACTGCTACTCTCGCTCTACCATATCCAAGTTCTTTCTTAGCTTCAATAATCTTTCCAACTAATGCTTCAAGATCTAGACTCTGCAAACTCCATCTATCTTCTCTACCCATTAAGGCATCAATTATTATCAGCTTACCTTCTTCTATTGATTTCTCAAAATCTATATTGAATTGAGAAGCTTGCTTTATTATTGATTCTCTACTTTCTTCTGTAGTTACATATATTGATTTATCATTATCGAGAACTCCTTGATGAATAAAATGTATTGCAAAGATTGTCTTCCCGCATCCTGGTTCTCCCGTTACAGCTATGAAGAAACCCTCAGGTATTCCTCCTTCAATTAGTTTATCAAAGCCTTCGATACCTGTACGAAGCCTTCTAACCTCCACTTCCAGACAATAATCTTCTAACATGAATATATTAACATACTAGACTCTTCGCCGAGAATTTAGAAGGATCAAGATTTATTATTTATTGAGTAATTTATGTAAGATTGTTAAGCCATATTCTAAGCTTGAAGAATAGAATAATCAAGCTGTTATGTATTCTCTCCATACATACACTTCTTATTACAATAGTTTTACTTTCTCGGCGAGCTCATCTACAATTGTAGATAGCTCATTTAGAGCTTTAATTAATGCATCCTTGGATTTTATTTTCTGCTTATCTGTCATTATCCTCAGTATAGTTTTCATAGTTAATGGATGCTCTACGGCTATTCCTGCATATTCTACCCCATCTATCTTCTGGAGAATTTCAGCTAATGAATCGAGAACTGATGGGTCTTCATCTACAGCTTCTATTTCAAGGAAATCATCTCTAAGAGTTACAATCTTTAACTCCAGCTTCTTTCACCCCGCTACTATTCCCAATTATGCATGATTAGATAGATCATAGCATGATTTTAACTATAAGGTCAATCTTTACTTCTAGGGGACTCCCAGATCTTTAATATAGGTCTCTAACGGTTGAGGTCCTCCTATTTACTAGGTTCTTCTACCTTGTTAAGCTGCTGCCAAATATCCATTCACTTAGGGTTGATGTATTGATAGATGCCATTTTACGTTTTTCTCTATTTCCACACTTAAGACAGACTAAGGCTTTATCCTTCTTCTTTAGTGGTCTACCACATCTACTGCATATTGGTAGGACTGCTCCTAGCTGATTCTTCCATATACTTAACCCTATTACTCCTGAGAATAACGTAACTACGTGGGCGATTACTAGGTCTCCTACTCCTATGCATTCATTAAGGTCTTGCCTAGTCTTTAGGTCGGGGAGTATGACAGCGGTTCTCCTATGTTTTATAGGTCTACCATTAACAGCAAGGATCTCGACTACAGCTATCTTTTCTTGAACATCTTTAACTTCAACGAGAACTTGATCTCCCAGATTTATGCCTTCAATAGATTTTACTGGACGAACATGAACTATTCTATTACTTTTATCATAATTGACGAAACCAACCCTACTTGAAATAATTATATTATCTCTTGCCATCTTTACATTTAATCCTGGAGAATATTCTTCAGCAACGCATATCCTTTGACCTGGTATGACGAATCCACCATCTTCTACGAATACCATGTCTCTACCCGCTAGCTTATAAGATACCTTCTAGAATAAATTGTGTTCTCCCATTTAAGCTTTCCACATGCTATGAGAGCTTCGGAGGGGAGTAGTAGGGGTGTCCGGAACTTCATCTGGTCTTCTATTGAGAGTCTAGGGCATGCTGTATTAACATACCCCTCATATGGTAGGTTATCAAGCTGATCTGCATTCAGTTCATCTACAGTTAGTAGGTCTACTTCTTTACCACACTCCTCAAGTATATTCTTCATTCTATAGGCTGTATGGATCTTCCTCTGCCCAGGCTTCACACCAATTAATACCCCTATCTTTCTCGAGTTCCTGAATGTTTCTATCCATGCGTATCTACATTTTAAAAGTTCTCTTACTTCTGAACTGATTTCTCGTATCTTTTTCAGTTCAGGGTCTATTACATAGACTGGTTTAGGTGTAGTTAATGAAGCTCCAATCCCATGAAATCTACTTCCTATAATTAACGAGCAATCGATTTTATCGTTCACACTCCATATACAAGTATAATCACACCCTACTACTTGTCCTCTATAGGGGGTTCTAAAGCTTCTCTTCCCTGTTAGAACCCTTATACCTCTTTCTCTAAGCTTCTCTGCAAATAAGTCTAAGAATTCAACCCATTGAATTGTTGCTCCAATACCTACTATTTTGCCTTCTCCAATAACCTCTGAAACTCTGTCAACCATTTCAAGTAGTGGATTCGGGTCGGCTAACCTACACTCTACATAGAATACAGGTATCTCATCATAATTTGCAAATTTTGCATGCCCCATATGTACGATACCGTCAGCTCCAATAGCCTCGGCTTCCCAGTAAGCTATATCACATGCACCCCAACATTTCCCAGTAGAGATTATTGCTTCGATATTCCTTTCTTTTAAATATCTAACTACTAGTGGAATCTGAGGTCTAAGTCCTAAAGGTGCCTGTATCAATACTCTCTTTATCCTCTTTTCTCTTATCCATTCATCCAAATTATTGAAGTCAATCTTATACATTCTACATATGAATCACTCAACCAACTTAAAAATAATATTCATCCACTACTATCAGTCAGTCTAAGTTAAGCTTTTAATCTCCTTCTAAATCGTAGAGTGAAATGGAGAATTCTATGGAGTCATCCCGCTTACTCAACAAGTTTCTAGAAAAATTACAAATAGCTATATCTAGAAACCTAAATCTCTCATCATATTTAGATATCAGTAAATTAGAAAAAATCTTAGCAGTTGACTCAGCTTACAAAAATAGTGAGCTAATGGTTACAGTAGGTGTATTATGGAGTTTGAAGATAAAAGACATAATTGAGGAATCATACGTAGTCAGTAAACCTACTTATGAGTATATTCCCGGTTTACTATTTATTAGAGAAGCACCTTCACTCATCGAAGTCGTTGAAAAGATAAGTGGTGGATGGGACTTACTCATAGTAGATGGCCACGGCGTACTTCATCCTAGAAGAGCTGGATTAGCGGTAATAGCTGGATTCATACTAGATAAACCAACGTTAGGTATAGCTAAGAAATTATTAGTTGGAGAAGAAGCTGGAGGGGGAGACATGGGACCAGTATATCTTGATGGAAAAGTATTAGGTTTCTGGTTTAAAGATAAGAGAAAATTCTATGTTAGCCCAGGGTACAAAATTGGAGTAGAAGAAATCCCAGAAATAATCAAGCTAATGGGTGGACGTTATCCAGAACCATTAGAAATAGCCGACAGACTAGCTAGAAAGAAAGTTAATGAAATCAATTATTAAATTTGTAGCTCACTTACTCTAGTTTTAGCTCTTTCAGCTGCAATCGCACTTGCTTCAGCTAGTATCTTCTCTGCTTCTTCGCTGACCGATGGTTCAACTTGGATCATCTCAGGAAACATTCCGAGCTCTACAGATACTTCATCAAAAGTATCTGTAATACTCCTTAAGTTATCGGAAAGCTCGGGTGCTACTCCTCTAACATCCCCACTGACTCTGATTAAGATTTCTCTAAGTGGAGCGAGAACGTCTGACAGTTCATCGAAATCTTTAACTGTCTGTAGCCTGTGTATTACTCCCTCAAGTGATAATTCACTATGTATAGCCTTCCTAAGCATCTTTCTTAATTCCGCTAATTCATTAGCATATAATACTGCTCTATCTGTATCCCTCTCTGTCTGTGCTTTAACTATTGCTTCAAAGATTTCTCTACCTCTCGCTTCAAGAACCTTAACTCTATTGTTGAGTCTAGCTCTTACAACTTCTAATCTAGATACTGCTTCATCAATCTTCTTAGATAGAGGTTGGATAACCTTAACATCCTTCTTCTTTAATAATTTCCACATCTTCTAGTTCTCCGATAAACAAAGTGATAAACCTTCCTCTAATGGTTCCTCAAGTTATTCAGGAGATAATCTCTAAAACGATACTCTGAGATTCTTACCTGATAATTATCTCCTACGCCTTGGTTTTAAGCCCCAGCTAACAGCTTTTTCTGGGATGATTTTTATTATAGGTGCATCTCCTTCAACTATTGGACCATATGGTTCTCTCTTATAATATGGGAACTTCTCTGTAAGTAGTTCAGCAACTCTTCTGAATTCTTCGCCACTTTCCAGTATTTCTGCTCTTCCCTGAATCATGATACCCTTATTTCTCCCCCAAGGCTCACCGTACTCATCAATTATTACTGCTACGCGATTATTGTGTTTTATGTTTTCAAGTTTCTTTGTACCATAATCTGTAACAGCATAGATGCAACCATTATAGTAGACATGGCATAATGGAACAACATGAGGATAATTATCCTTGGTAATTGATGCAAACCTCATAACCCTAGCCTTATTCATAAAATCGATTTCATAATCTCTAAAATTGTACACTTCCTATCCCCATCTTAGTATTTTGTAAGTTCCCTACATATGTTTTTTACGTTATAGCAGCCTAGAAGAGACATAATAGACCGGCTAGTTTTAGTGTATATTGGGAGATTCGGAAAACGCTAAAATCAAAGAGTATTCATTAATTATTGGGTTGAGTGAATTCTATAGCCGTCTTCTGGAAGCTTTAGTTTTTGTTCTCCCTTCATATATAGCTAATGCTACACCAGTTGTTTCTGTAAAACTTATCGGTAGATCAACACCCCTTGATATGGGGTTATATGCATGGGATAACAAGAGGATCCTCGGTGACGGTAAAACAGTTGAGGGGTTAATATCAGGTATCGCTGTAGGAACACTGGTAGGTCTGTCTATATATTCTTTAATGGGTATTTTCCGTAGCATACTTGAGCCACTTATACTGAGTATTGGAGCTATGGTAGGGGATATTCTAGGCTCATTCATAAAAAGAAGGATTGGGATTGAGAGAGGTAAACCACTACCAGTAGTAGATCAGCTTGGCTTCCTACTATCTTCACTATTCTTCTCCTACGTAATTTACGGGTTACCGAGATGGGTTGGCTTGGATATCCTAATTATTCTACTCATAATAACATTCTTTCTACACATTGCAACCAACTATTTAGCCTATCTTCTACGTTTAAAGGATAGACCATACTAAGCTTAAGATAAGAAAGGTCTTATAATGAAAAGTAGTAGTAATGCTACCATAAGTATTCCATAAACTATGTAGAAAATGTAGCGGCTTCTCTTCTCCCTCCGCTTATAATCTTCGAAGACTTGCCTACACTTATCTGAACAGAACTCTTCACCTGGAGGAATAGCTCTAGCACAGATCCTACAATGTCTATGGTCTACCAGTTTAGGCCTGTCAACTTTACGAGAGCTCAAGACATGTAATCAATAGGATCCCTACAATATTTATCTTTCCATCCTTAATAGAAACCGTAAATTAGAGTATCTCAGAGCATATGTAATGTTCTAGAACACTCAGGCTTAAATCGACGATTCTTACTTTTTAATCCGACTCCATCTTGACTACACTATGAATTACTAGGGAAACCTACAATCGTAAAGAAAGGAAAAAGAATCTCTCTGTAAGTTTATGAGAAAGAGATAATTGATTGAAAATACTCTCTATAGTTATTTTCTTCTTTCTTCAAGCCATACATCCCCTCTTGGATGATAGCCTCTCTCCTCCCAGTAACCATCTAAGTATGTTTCATTAAAGATTATTTCTGTGAGCCATTTCACACTCTTCCACGCATATATTCTCGGAATTATTGGTCTTGCTGGAAAACCATGCTCCAAGGGTAGAGGCTTGCCATTCATTCTCAAAGCTATTATTGAGTCTTCACTTAAAGCATAGTCTATTTGTACTGGTGCAGAATATCCCTCAAGGCCTTTAAAGATTAGCCATTTAGAGCTTGGAAGATACCGTGCTTTTTGAGCGATAGTTTTAATTTTTACGCCCTCCCAAAGTACATCAATTATACTCCATCCCTCAACACAGTGAAACCCGCCTCTGACCTGCTCTTGCTCCATAGATAGGAGATCATGATAAGCTAGTTCAATTGGGTTTTCAACACATCCAGATACTTTTAATCTCCAATTCTCTAAATCTATTTTCGGAATACCCAAGGCATTGTAAATATTCCAGTGTTTTGTAACTACTTGTCCAGGTGGAAGCTCATGCATTAGCTTAAATCTAATTCTCCAATAATATAAACATGCTATTTCTACGTTACCCTATACAGGCTAGGATATAGTTAATGTATGATTGGTGGTTCTGGTAGTCTTCCAAGTATCTTTTCGAATCTTTCGGCTATCTTGAGGAGTATGTAGTCTTCATATGGTTTAGCTGCTATCTGTAATCCTACAGGTAGATTATTCTTTGTTAATCCACATGGAATAGTTATAGCAGGGCTACCAAGAGAATTGAATGGTTCTGTTAGAGATAGTAGTGCACGTCTAACACCTATCTTCCTATCCTTAATAATTAATACTTCATCTTCTATTTTGGGAGCTTCTATCGGAACCGCAGGGAGTATGATTACATCAAGGTTTTTCATTAATTCTAGAAACTTCTTTTTTAAGGCTTCTCTAATCTTCTGAGCTTGGATGTATACTGGCGCTGGGATGAATAAGCCACCTAGTATCCTATCTCTTACATCTGGGTCGTATTCGCTCCATCTATTCTTAAGCCATTTCAGATGGAAGGTTGCAGATTCAGAGAGTACAATAATGTATCTAGTATCTGAGAGGGGTTTAAACCACTCAATATCTACCTCTATAATCCGACAAGCAGACCCTGAAACGATCCTATCGATAGACTTCCAGAAGACTTCTTCAACTTCTTCTGAAATCCATTCTTCAATAAACCTTCTAGGTAACCCAACCCTTAATTCTTTATCTTGACTTATCTTAACTCGAAGGGGAGCCTTTAATCGTTTTCCCACCATGATGTTTAACATTAATATTATGTCATCTACTGTTTTCGCTATGGGACCAACTGTGTCCAGAGACCATGCTAGTGGGATTACTCCATTAAGGCTTAGGAGATTGTATGTTGGCTTGTATCCTACTACTCCACATAGTGCTGAGGGTATTCTAATAGAGCCTGCTGTATCCGTTCCAAGTCCTCCAATACTCACTCCAACAGAGACTGCTACAGCTGATCCTCCACTCGATCCTCCACTTATCCTATCTGTACTCCAAGGATTCCTTGTAGCTCCATAATGGGGGTTCTTGTTTGTAACCCCGAAGGCGAATTCATGCATGTTAGTTTTCCCTATTATAACTGCTCCAGCATCTCTTAGTTTTCTTACTACTTCTGCATCTCTCGCTGGTCTGAAATCTCTTAATATTATTGAACCACCAGTAGTAGGCATGTCTTGTGTGTAGAATGCATCTTTTACAGCTATCGGTAATCCATGTAGCTTACTTCTACATACTCCTTCTTCTAGTTCTTTTTCAAGCTTTTCAGCATGCTGCATAGCCTCTACTTCTGCTACATAGATAAACATCTTTAAGTTATCATTCAGTCTATTAATTCTCTTCAGACATTCCTCGACAATCTTCGTAGGCTTCATCTTCAAGCTTCTTATCCCAGAGTAGACTTCTCTTATGGTTGTCTTGGCTAGGTCAATCATAATCTTCTATTCCTCTAAGTCACAATCTATTTCAAAATTGAATTCAAGAATATTAGAAGACTCAATAAACTTATAGATGTTATCTGAGACCTTGATTAATAGTTCATCAGGTACTGGTAGAGAATACAGCTTCTTCATTACTTCTATCATTACCACCACACTTATCGATTACTGTGCGTTTCCTTCTATTTCTTCTTTTACCGGCACTATCTTAACATATCCATCATAAAGTTCAACTTTTACTTTTCCACCTTCTTTAATATCTAACTTCTCTAGAGCATCTTTGGGAAGAGTTATTCTTCTTCCAGAAAGTATTTTTTGTATTCTACTGTTCCCGGAATTCCTAGCTTCTTCCTCCTTAGGTATTGTAGTAGGAGGGGGAGGGGCAGGAGGTGGAGGAGGTAATTGGGTAGCTGGATGAGTCGTTCTCTTTTTTCTTAAACTCATTATGTATATGCCTGCACCTACCCCAGCAATAGCAGCTGTCTGAGCGTAGAGTATACTCTTAGTTAGAGTATTCTCATTAGCTGTTGAGGTATAAATTAGATTGAGCTCGTTTATTCTTTCTTCTTTTTCCTTGATTGCTTGCTCTAGATTGCTTATAGTTGATTGGAGTTGACCTATTGTATTAATGCTTGATTCATATCTACTTTTTAAATCATTGTATCTCTCCGTTAAATCTTGGTATATTCCTTGAAGCTTGTAATGTTCTTTAGATAGTGAAGTATAGTCTTCTCTTAGAGAATTATAGTTTGATTGAAGCTGCTTATTATTATCCATTAGCTGTTCGTAGAGAGTCCTCAGCTTCTCATAATCAATTAACAGTTTCCTGTAATCTTCACTGAGGTTTTTAAATTCATCTTGGAGACTCATGTATTTCTGTTGTAGAGAGACATAATCATCTTGGAGCTTCTTATAACTAGTTTGGAGAGAATTATAGTCGGAGGATAATTTGTTGTAGCTACTGGAAAGGGTGGATAAGTCTCCTTCTAGTTTCTTAATGTAATCATCAAGCTTACTTATCTTTTCTTCTAAATACCTAATCCATCTCCTAGCTTCATCAAGTTCCGATAATAATTCATCATAAGTCTTTGTTCTTACAATAGACATATACCATTCAGTTGACAGCTTCTTAGTAGTTAAATCATTTAATGTATATTCTGCGTATATCTCTGCTCCTAAGAATGGGTCTGGTCTCCTAGGCGTAGGAATACATATAACAATATTCTTGCTAAACGTCCAACCACTTCCAACACTTCCACTGAATAATACTTCATCATAGAGTTTCTCTGTTACACTATCTCTATACATCTTTATTACTAGTCTAATCTTATCTATAGTAAGTAAACTGAATGCTTGAGCTTCAAATCTAAAATTATAGCATGAGCTAACCTTGACTTCCGGAGGATAGTATAGTGTAATTCTAAGGTTTTCATCTTCTAGTATTGCATTATATGCTTCTGCATAC
>Ga0272445_1000139_pt1 | contig 71203 bp, 53 predicted proteins | sample YNPCB0031_FD_194404 | JGI IMG/M metagenome (GOLD analysis project Ga0272445, IMG submission 194404) | Hot spring sediment microbial communities from Yellowstone National Park, WY, United States - YNP-CB-003-1 | ecosystem: Environmental > Aquatic > Thermal springs > Hot (42-90C) > Sediment...
TATTTTTCTGAAATTATAGCTTGGAGATTTACTGTTAATTCGTATATCACTCAAAACTTAAAGTTTTTAGTTTTTTTCTTTTTTGTTTTAGGTGTTCAATTTTTTTTGAAAATTTGAAAATTTCTTATAAAATCGGAGATTTTTGAGGTTATGGGATAAAATAAATATAAATAAGTAAACTATGGGTTTAGAGAGGATCCGAATGGAAGATTTTGAACAACTAACATTTGAAAGTTTAAAAACGGATAATTCTACTCACCGCTTTGTAATTTTGAATAAAGAAAGGTTTTTGCAGGTTTTAGATGAGATAAACAATCTAACGGATTTATACTCAATTAAAAGAAGAATCGCAGAGGTTCGGGAAATTGTAAATCATCCGAAGAATGATATTATAGGGTTATTAAATATAGAATCAGATGGTGATACTGTTTCTTTGAGAAAAGATGTTTTAATTTCTGAGCTAAATCAAATTATTGAATCACAGACTTGTGAAAGAGCAAAGTATTATTTGAAAAGATTGAGGCATGGGGTTCAGAAAGTGAAAACAAATAAGATCAACGATATAAATCTTTCAAGATGGAAAGAGTACGATGATATAATTACAGATAGTCTTTGGATTTTTGATAAAAGAGATGCATCAGGAGCTCATCTTGGTTGGTATTGGGGAAATTTTATTCCTCAAATTCCAAGACAACTTATGCTCAGATTTACGAAAAAAGGTGATTGGGTTTTAGATCCATTTTTGGGTAGCGGAACAACACTAATTGAGTGCCGGAGATTGGGGAGAAATGGGATTGGTATAGAATTGAATCCAGAAGTTGCTCAGAAAGCTGAGGAACAGATTGAAAAGGAACCAAATATATTCTCTGTAATTACAGAAGTAGTTCAGGGAGATAGCAGAACCCAAGATTTATATCAGATTCTATCTAAATATGGGATAAGACAGGTGCAGTTGGTTATCTTACATCCGCCATATCATGATATTATCAAATTTTCACAAGATAAGAATGATCTATCAAATGCGAAGAATACAAAGGAATTTTTGAATATGTTTGGTCAGGTCGTGGAAAATATAAACCCATACTTGGCCGAAGAGCGTTACCTTGCTTTGGTTATTGGTGATAAATACTCCAAGGGAGAATGGATACCGTTGGGTTTTTATTGCATGCAAGAGGTATTAAAACGAGGGTATCTATTAAAAAGTATAATTGTAAAAAATTTTGAAGAAACAAGAGGAAAGAGAAATCAAAAAGAACTTTGGAGATATAGAGCACTGGTTGGAGGATTCTACATTTTCAAGCATGAGTACATAATGCTCTTCAAAAAGAAGGGAAGGCGAGAAACAAATAAAAAATGAAAACACATATCTTTATAGTAAATGATTTCACTTTCCCTATTCATCTAAAATATCTATTTGCAGGAACAGGGGCTTCATATAGAAAAGAGCCAATAAAAGAGCCAATATGGGTTGATTGGCATATTGAATTATTAGCAGATATTAAGAGAGTTAGAAGCGGAGACCTTGTCATATTCTATATAGAAGGTTCAAGAGAAACTAATGGTTTTTACGGTATTTTTAAGGTCAAAAATCAAAACCCACTTGTTCATCACTTGCCCTTTGGGGATGGTTTTAAACCGGAAAACCTTCAAAATAAGCTAATCTATCGTACTTTGATTGAGCCTTATGAGGTGTACTCAGATGGAGTTCCGGAATGGGAAGCTTTAGACAAACTGCCTATCTATTCAATAGAAGTTCTATGGAGTTTGATTTATAGAAAATTGAAAGGTAAAAGAGGCTGTACCCCTTTACTTCCTTGGGAAGCTCAACGATTAATAGATATGATAAGAGATAGGAATATGGGAAGATTTATCGCAAATTCTCAATTTCAGGGAGGGTTCGATTGGGATGCGGAGAAAAGAATAGTAGTAACTACACAATCAACCGAAATTTATCCTATGCCAACAAATTATGATTTCAACCCAGTTGATGCTATATGCTATATACAAGAAAACAAAAAGTCTTATGAATATTATCTGAAAACTACAAAGCATTTTGAAGTTCTCCCTCAATATTTGCGCAGAAGTAGATCTTATGAAAATTATCTTCAATTATATTTTGTAGAAAATATTGGGCTTGACCATAAGCTAAATCCTATCGTTGGAAACAATGTTATTTGGTTCGGAAACGAAGTTTCAGCAGGTGTTGGAATGCAAAAAATAGATATTTTGACTGTTTGCCAAAATGAAGGAAGAAAAGAGTTCAGAATAATAGAATTAAAAGATGAACCTGTAAAACCGGATATTGTCAAGCAGATTGAGTATTATGTAAGTTGGGCTTCACAAAATTCAGGAAAACACTTACAGGATGCGTATAGTTGGAATATTCAACCAGTTATAGTTGCTCCGCCTCTTATCCAGAGGAACAGAAAAGACATCTTTGATGAGTTTAGAAGATATAACCAGAAAAAAATTTCACTGCCAATACTTTATTTTGAGTTCAAAGTTGATTGTGAAGCAAAAAATATGGTTTTTGATCAGATAGATTATTGATACTAAGAGACAGAGAGATAATCTTTTTCCTTTCTTAAAATCTCTCTCATTTTTCTCTAAATTTGGAATAATGAATAAAATCTTCTGTGGTGTCTGATTTTCCACTACAAATACCTCTTCAAACTAAACTATTTCACGGGTAAATAATCTTCTTTTTGTAAAGGTGGAGATGATATTACAAGAGCTAAAGCTGGATTTATACCTTTATTTACGAAAAAATGTGTCTTATTTTTTGGAATAAAAATTATATCTCCTTTCTCAACATATTTTTTATCTCCATCTATATTCATCTCTCCTTCACCTTCAAGAAGAATTACAATAATGTCACTTTTTTGATGAATGTGAGGTTCTTCTGCCTTTCCGATGCTTACCAGGGTAAATGCTAAGTTTTCATATTGAGCTACTGACCTTCTTGAAATTTCTCCTTTTTTTCCGAACTTTTCAGAGATCAAGTTTATTACTTTAAGATTCGTCTCGTGTGAAACAAAGTTTATATCTTTATCTCTTGCGAGCCAGATTATTCCGAGTAAAACAAGAGATAGTAAGATACCATATAAAATTCCCTCTATGGTTGCTTGTTTTATTGAACTACCCATAAGAATAATTTTAGTTGGATAAGAATAATTTTGGTTGGAATGAAAAACAAAGAACAAAGAAGAGTAAAAAGTTGGAAAGGGAAAATTAGACAAAAGTATGTATTGAATAAAAGTTGTCAAACTGAAAACTTTGCTATCCCAAGTGTTGGATATGTGAATATTATCTCTTTCATCTTATATCCTTTTCTCAAAAGATTGAAAAAAAGCGTAATAGGAATTTTGTGGAACTCAAAGATTATCTCTTGAAATTTTAAAGATGACTTTGTAATCTCATCAATGATCTCAAATTCACAACCTTCGCAATCAAGTTTCAATATTGTATTCTCCGGATCGGAGATTTCCCTTAATTTATCTTTTGTGAAAAATTCATTTATGAACTCTGTTTTACCTTCAAATCCGTTTATCTTTATGTTTTCTTCTGCTATCTTTACAAGGTCGGTTTGAGGTTCATATCCAACAACTTTCTTTGCTCCATTCTTCAGAAAGTATATTGTGGAATCTCCTATGGAGCTCCCAACATCAATCACATCTTTCCCGAATATGTTTTCAGAAAAATAGTGTTCTTCAAAAAATATTTCATAAATGTTATAAACAAAGTTTGAGTGATTCTTTGGTGCTTTGATTTTTATACCTTGAAATTCTGCTATTATTTCTTCGTTATCAAAACTTATTTTAAAATCCTCCGATTTTTTGCTCGTCGCAATATAATATAAACCTTCTAAAAATAAGTCAAATCTTTGAAACTCACTCTGATCTATTTTTATTTCAGAACTCCCAAGCTTTATAATTACTCCGTCTTTATCTTCCACACAAATCTTCCTATTTTTCATCAACTGAATAAATGCCAAAGCTACGACCTCTCTGAAAGACTCAGAAACTAAAATATTTTCTCCTTTTGATACCTTGATTTCTTTTCCGATTTTTGTTTTTAGTTTCCCTTTCCCAAAGATGAAAAGACTTATAAAAAATACAAGAAAACTTTTTGGGTTTTGAGATAGTTTGAATATTGCTCCCAATTTTCTTAATTTTAGGGGATTTATTTTGATCATTTTTTGCTGGTAATACTTATTTTTCTCTTTTATATTTTCAGTTTTTTATTTTCTTGATTTTTAAGTATTTTGAACTCCTCTTTTTTATGATTAAAGTTTTTTTATGGATATCCAAAAGAAAGGAATAGAAGAAAGACCAAGCTTTTGGCTCACCCAGGTAGAAATTTCACCTAATCCTCCGCTTGAAGGTGAGATTTCAGTAGACTTTGCGATTTTGGGAGGGGGTTTTACCGGAATAGCAACTTCTTATTTTCTGAAAAAGTTAGAGCCATCGTCTTCTGTTGCCGTTCTTGAACAAAAGTATGTTGGATATGGTGCAAGCGGAAGAAATGCCGGATTCTGTATGACATTATTTGGTCTTGACCTATCTCTTACTGTTTTGCGATATGGTAAAGAAAACGCTCTCGCTGGATATAAATATACATCTTACGGTATAGATCTTGTTAAAAGATTAGTTGAAGAGCATAAAATAGATTGTGATTTTGAATATAACGGGTTTATAAGGGTTGCAACTTCAAAGCTTTATGAAAGAAAACTTAAAAAAGAGTTTGAGCTTGCTCTGAAAATCGGAATTCAAGATGCAACTTGGTTAGATAAATCAAAACTTGAAGAAAAAGTCTCTTCCCCAGTCATGTTAGGTGGTTGGTATGAGAGACATTGTGCGCTCCTGAACCCTGCAAAGCTTGTTTTAGGTATGAAAAAAGTTGTTGAAGAAATGGGAGTTAAAATATATGAAAATACGCCTTTTTACGAAGTTGAAAGAAGGAACGACAAAAAATTTGTAATAAAAACTCCTCATGGAAAGGTTATAGCAGATAAGATAGTTTTTGCAACTAATGCTTTTTCTATAACTTTACCTCAGCTTAAAAGAAAGCAAGTTCCTGTATTTACTCATATAGTCATTACCGAACCGCTGAAAGAGGAGCATTTCCAAAAAATAAATTGGAGGAGTAGAGAAGGTCTTGAAGATTCAAGGAATCTTATTCATTATTTCCGTCTTACAAAAGATAATAGGCTTCTTATGGGGGGAAGGGATGTCACGATAACATTCGGGAGTAACTTGAATAAAGACATGAATTATAAAGTTTTTGAAGGGTTAAAAGAAGACATAAAAAAATTTTTTCCGCCTCTTTCTGATCTCAAAATTGATTACATGTGGGGTGGTCCAGTTTCAGTTACATTAGATTTAGTTCCAGCAATAGGATATGTTGGAGATAAAAACGCAATTTATTCTTTGGGATGTATAGGACACGGTGTATCTTTAACTCATGTAAATGGTCTTACAATAGCAGAACTTTTGCTCGAAAAAGATACAGAAAGAACAAATATGTTCTTTGTAAATAGGTTTGTCATACCTTTCCCACCAGAACCTTTGAGATTTGTTGTATCTCATGCTATAAAGGCTGTTTTTAAACTACAAGATGCAATTTACGATAGAATATGAAAAATTTTATATCTCTATCCTTGTTATGACTCCGTGAATTTTCCCGGAAGGTAAATCATAGAATTTATCAAAAGATGCCGAAAGTCTTTTTACAACAGAGTATATCCTGAGTAGTGGATTTTTTGTGATTATATCTTCTATTCCGTAGAAAATTATCCTTTCCTTTATCCCAGCTTCGTTAAGTATTTTTTCAACATTTATTCTCTCCATATAACCGAATTCTACTACCAATATGTCAAGCCCTTGAAGTTTTTCCTCTACAAATTTTACATTTACTCCAAATGGTTCCTCTTTTTTCAACAAAGATAAAAGAACGTTTCTTTCATATATTATTCCCTGCTTCACTATTATGTTTATGACATATGCAGGTATTTGTTCTACATCTCTCACAAGAAAAACAGCTGTTCCAACTATTTTGTTAAAACTTGCGTATATTCTTGAAAAAATTTCTTCAAACTCTTTGAAACTTATTGGTTTTAAAGCCTTGTAAACTTGGCTCTGCCCATATATATAAATCAGGATTAAAGATAACATAATTGATGCAATTATTACTGGAACATAGGCGCCGTATTTTAATTTTTGTAATGTTGAGAGAACAAAAATAAAACTTGTAGATGAAGTTATTAAAGAAAGAAAAAGCAAATGCCAGATTTTCTCATAAAAATGAAGCATAATAAGAAGAGTTCCTGTTGTGAGCATGGTTATTGAAACTGAAAGACCATACGCATATGCAAGTTTCTCAGACTTTCTGAAAATAATCATTACCAAAATAACGCATAGCAAAAGTGCATAATTTACAAAACCAGAATATATTTGACCATACTGCCTTTCTGATTTATGTTCAAATTTTATGCGAGGAAAAATTCCAACATTTGAAGCCTGAAAGAAAAGTGAAAACATAGCTAAAATTATCGCCTGCGATGCTATTATGGTTGCTACTGTTGCAAGAATAAGGAAAGGTATATATAAAAAAGTTGCGGTTTGGAAAACCATATCAAAAAGTAGATTCTGAAAGTTTGGGAAGCTGAGATAAAAATTTGCTTGCCCCATATAGCTTATCATGAGAGCAGGAAATACAAAGAAAAACCACGAGCGTCTTATAGATTTTTTCCCAAGATGTCCCATGTCTGAGTAGAGTGCTTCTCCTCCTGTTGCGGCAAGTATGACCTCTGCTAAAATCAGAAAAACTAAAAATTTGTTCTTCATTATGAATTTTGCTGCAAAGAAAGGACTTAATACCTCTAACACCTCCGGGTTTTTTGCTACCCACCAAATACCAAATGAAAATAAAGATAAAAACCACACAAGCATTATGGGACTGAAAAGTGGGAAAATTCTATCTACCCCCATCTTTTGAACCGAAAAAAGTAGAACAACTATTATTATTGAAATTAGAACTATTGTCTCCTGTGATATATTGGAAAATGCAGGGATTATTTTAAGTCCTTCCACTGCGCTCAAAATTGAGATGGCGGGAGTAATAACTCCATCTCCTACAAGGAAGGATATTCCTATGAAAGTAAGAAGTGATGCAAGTTTTTTTATTTTTGAGTTTTTGATTTTTCTCAAAATTATTTCTCTTAAAACTATTCCTCCTCCTTCACCTCTTAATGAAAATCTCATAGCTAAAAATGCATACTGAACCGATACTAATATCACAAGTGTCCAGAATATCAGTGATACAGCGCCGTAAATATCTTCTTTTCTTGGATTTTTCAAAATTAACGCTATTACAGTGAGAGTGTAAATTGGACTTGTTCCTATATCACCAAATACTACTCCCAAAGGTTTGAAAATATCAAAAAGAAACTCTTTCGTTTTTGTTTTTGTTTCTACTTCTGCTTTTTGTACATTATCTTTACTTTTTTGATTCATCATATTGCTTCAAATTCTTATCTTGAAAGATACTTTACAAGGATAAAACCTAAAATGAGTAATACCGTGAAAATTATTGTCAAGAGGTTAAAATACTTTTCTATAAAAACTTTTACTTTTTCACCGAAGAAGAAAATCAAGGTTGAAATAAGAAAAAATCTTGCCGACCTTGATATAGCTGAAGCTATGACGAATGTAGGTAAATTTATGGAGAATACCCCTGCTGTTATGGTGAATACTTTGTATGGAATTGGTGTGAAGCCTGCTGTAAAAACTGCTAGAAAAGCGTTCTCATTATAAAGTTCTGATACTTTTGTGAAAGCTTCAAGAGAAAAGACATAGTTTAGAAAAAAATCTTTCGTTGCTTCCCAGAAAAATTTTCCTAATATATATCCTCCTATTCCACCAACGACAGAAAATATTGATGTTATTGCAGCAAAATATAGGGCCCTTTTTGGCTTACCCAAACTCAAAGACATAAGTAAGACATCAGGAGGTATAGGGAAAAATATGGATTCAGAAAATGAGTTTAAAGCTAGTGCTACTTGCGACCATTTTGAGTTTGCCCAACTTGTAACCCACTCGTAAGTTTTTCTTGCTAAACCGAACACTAAATAATAAATTTTTATGTCGTACTTTTTATTTTTCTTAAAGTTCAAGAAAGTTGATGGTTTTATTCTGAAAAGTAAATTTTTTTTACAAAATAAACATTCTTTCTCCAATCTTCTTTAACTCTTACCCAAAGGTCAAGATATACTTTTCTTCCCGTGAGAAACTCAATTTCTTCTCTTGCAAGTGTTCCTATCTGTTTTATTTTGCTTCCATCTTTACCTATTACTATCTTTTTCTGATTTTGCCTCTCAACATATATTATTGCTTTTATATAGAGTACTCCATTTTCCCGCTCATCAATCTCTTCTACTTCAACGGCTACGGAGTAAGGTATCTCCATATGTAGATAGTTGTAGATTTTTTCCATTATTATTTCCTGAATTATTATTCTGAGGGGTTGCCCAGATACCATTTCATACGGGAACAGAATTTCCTGAGTTTCCGGAAGATATTTTTCTGTTGTTTTTATTAGGTCATCAATTCCTTCGCCTTTCAGAGCAGATACAGGAATTATTTCTGCATATAATCCCCATTTTTCCAATTCCTTCATCATGGGGAGTAAATTTTCTTTTCTTATGAGATCTATTTTTGTAAGTATACAGAAGATAGGGACTTTTATTTTTTCTTCCTTCATGAAAGATTTTAGGTTTTCAGCTACATCTATATCTTCTCCCTGAATTCCTTCGGACGAATCTATAAGGTGGTATATTATGTTAGCCATTTTTAGTGATTCTATGGCGTTTCTTACCATTTCTGCACCGAGTTCGTTGCGTGGTTTATGGAGACCGGGAGTATCTATGAAAGCCATTTGTGTTAATTCACCTTTTTTATCATCCTTTATTGTTTTTATTCCAATAATTGCTCTTCTTGTGGTTTGAGGTTTTGGAGACACAGCTGAGATTTTAGCTCCGACTAACTTATTTATTAATGTTGATTTGCCAACATTTGGTCTTCCAACACAAGCTATGTAGCCTGATCTTATAATTTTTGGCTCTCTTCCTTTTTCATGTTGAGCCTTGTAATATGATTCATCGTCATTTTTTTTATTTTCCTCTTGCTTAATATCCTCTTTTGCCTTGTTATTTCTTTTTATCGTTTTATCTTTTACTTCTGACTTTTTCTTTTCTTCCTGATTATTTTTTGTTTTTTGTTTTTCCATGTTCCCCTTTGCTTTTTATGTTCAATTCCTACTTTTGTATTTTATCTATATTTTATTAAAAGAGTAAAAATGTTTATCTTTTTTTGTTTTATTTTGTTTTATTTTATTTCGTTTTGTTTGTTATTTTATCTTCTTTTTTGTTCTTATCATTTACATTTGTTTTTTTATTCCCTTATTATTTCAGCTATTTCTTTGAATTCAAGACCTTCAAGTTCTGAAAATAATTTTTGTCTGATCATATCAAATTTTCTATCTTTAATCCTTTTTACTTCAGAATATATTCTTTCCGGGGTTGCGTCATTTTGTATTAGTTCTGGATATATCGTATTATTGAGTATTATGTTTGGAAGAGAAATAAATCTTATATTGACGATTCTTTTTGCTATTTCAAAGGAGAAACTATCTATTTTGTAGAATACTACCGCTGGCTTACCGAGTAGAGCAGATTCTAACGAAGCGGTTCCGGAGGATGTGATTATAAATTTTGAATTTCGCATAGCCCATCTTGAATCTTCGGAAGGAATTAGTATCAGATTAGATTTTTTTGAGAAAAGTTCTGGAAAATTTGTTGGGATAATTACTTTTTCTCCTTCTTTATAGAATATATCTGAAAGTTCTATTACAATGTCTTGATGCCTTTTTATTTCCGATATTCTTGAACCTGGGAGTATTGTTATAAATTCTGGTTTGTTTCTTTGGAAAATTTTCTCTTCATCCCTGATTATTTTGCAAAGAGGGTGACCGATGAATATTCCATTTTTCCTCCATATGCTTTTTTCAAAGGGGAAGATATAGAGAACTTTGTCTGAAAAGCCTTCAACTAAGATTTTCCTAGATTCTCTCCAAGCCCATACGGTCGGAGGTATAAAATACACGATTTTTATCTTATTTTGAGCTATTGCTTTTATTATTGAACCAAGTGGTATGTTGAAATCCGGGGCATCGCATAGTATAAGTAAATCTATTTTTTGTTCTATGATAAACCTTACAATATTTATGAAATATAGGAAAATTTTTGTAAGGTTTTTGAAGGATGGAATTCCGATTATTGACATCTTTGTGAGATCTATTATGCATTTTGAATTCTTTATCTTGGGAGATGTTGAGAATATTTCTCCACCTAAAAAAGGAGAGACCCTTGTTATATAAAGCTCCGCAGAAAAATCAGCACAAGATATGAAGAACTTCATTTGTGATTTATTTATTTCTTTGTTTTTTTCTACCTATTTTTTCTTTATTTGTTTTTTTAGTTGTTTATTCTTTCCATCTTGTATTTATATGAAGCTTCAATAAATGAAACAAAAAGCGGATGAGGAGCGAAAGGTTTTGATTTGAACTCTGGATGAAATTGAGTCCCTATGAACCATCTGTGGTTTGTAATTTCAATTATTTCGGGTATCGGAACATCTCCTATTGATGATATACCGGAGAAAAGAATACCTTTTTCTTCAAAGATTTTTATGAATTTATGAGATATTTCATATCTATGTCTGTGTCTTTCGTATATTTTATCTGTTTTGTAAATTTGTAGTGCTTTACCTCCTAGTATTTTTACTTCCCACGCACCGAGACGCATGGTACCTCCGAGTTTTGTTATTTTCCTTTGTTCTTCCAATAAATCTACAACAGGATATGCGGTGTCTGGATTGAATTCACTTGAATGTGCTCCTTTGAGACCACATACATTTCTTGCGAATTCTACAACCATAAGCTGAGCTCCGAGACATATGCCAAGTATTGGAATATTATTTTCTCTGCAAAACTTTATTGATAAGATTTTTCCCTCTATACCTCTTTTACCAAAACCCCCCGCTATTACTACACCATCAAATCCATTTATTACCTCTTCGGGATTTTTTTTCTTCTCTATTTCTTCTGAATCTATAAGTTGTATATTTATTTTCAGTTTGTTTGCTATCCCCCCATGCTTTATTGCTTCTTTTAAGGAGAGATATGCGTCCTGATGTGATGTATATTTACCAACTATGGCTATTTTTAGTTCTCCTTTTGGGTTGTTTATGATACTTTTTATTTTCTCCCATTTTTCCATTTTTGGTTCTTTTGGTACCATATCAAATAGGGAAACAGGTTCTGTTCCGAACAATTTTTTTGATATTATTTTGTGTAAATTCTGATCTCTAAATATTAATGGAAGCTCGTAGATATTTTCTATATCCGGATCAGATATAACTGCATCTTCGCTCACATCACAGAACAGAGAAATTTTCTTGATTATATCATTAGGTAAGAACTTTTCAGATCTGCAAATTATTATATCAGGTTGGATACCAATCTCTCTGAGTTTCATAACACTGTGCTGCGTAGGTTTAGTTTTGAATTCCCCTGATGTTTTTTCAAGTATCGGAACATATGTGACATGGACATAGCAAGTTCTTTTTTCTTTTTTCATTTGTCTTATCGCTTCAAGAAAGGGAAGACTCTCTATATCTCCAACTGTTCCGCCTACCTCTACTACAACTATATCTTTCCCTTCACCTGTTCTCTTTACGTGCTCTTTTATCTCATCTGTTATGTGTGGTATCACTTGTACCGTGCTTCCTAGGAATTCTCCTCTTCTTTCTTTTTCTATCACAGAATAATAAATTTTCCCAGTAGTTACATTGTTCATTCTTGACATCTGGATAGATAAAAATCTTTCATAGTGTCCGAGATCAAGGTCGGTTTCTGCACCGTCCTCTGTGACATACACTTCTCCGTGTTGAAATGGGTTCATAGTTCCGGCGTCAACATTTATATATGGATCAAGCTTTACTACATTTACTGAAAATCCCATATCTTCAAGTATAGCTGCGATTGATGCAGTAACTATACCTTTACCGAGTGATGACATCACTCCACCTGTAACAAATATAAAGTTTTCCGCCATGATAAAAATATACTTTATTTTATTTTAGCTTATATTTTCTTTTGCTATACTCTATTATTTCCCTTTTTTAGATCTTATTTTTTGTCCCTATTACCATATTTAAATTGTTCTGCTTTTTTTATTTTTATCTTTTTTTCTTTTTTCTTTCTTTTAGTTTTCGTTTGTTTTCTTTTATGTTTTGCATCTTTTGAGCTTATTTCTCTATTTAGATATTTTTTTGAGATTTATATTTTTTTATCTATTTGGATAAATTCAAAGAAAAATGTTGATGCAGGCTTTTTTTTTGTATTTATTTATTTCTCATCATGAAGGTGCGACGATAGAGCATGGGGCAAAAAGTGCAGTCGGAATTTCTCCTTTATTTTCGCAAACGAAAATCTTGGAAGATATAGGAGAAAAATGGTCATTATTTATAAGTTTATTTGGTGAATACTCATTTTTTGAAGATAGATTCTCTTTGAGATTAGATTTACCATCTGCTTTCGTAAAACAAAAGTTTCTCTTTTCCGATATTGCTACTACCTTGAAATTTACAATAAGAAATTTCAAAGATTTTGAACCTACATTTCTTTTTATTTCGGAATTCCCAACTGGACAAAGTTATGCAACATCTGGACATTTTGCTGTTATGCCGGGTTTTGCATTTGAATACCATATTCATAATCCTTATCACATTCATATTCACGGATTTTTAGGTCCACGCTTTGCATTAGGTGGAGGAAGTCATACAACATCTGATAGTTCTGAAAATGGTGAGCATAATCATATGCATACACAATCTACTGATTCACATTCAAATACTTCTGGAGTTCATAAGATAAATTATGCTTTTCCTCACTCTGAAAACGAGCTTATGGGACATATAGGATTGATGGTTATGTTTTCTGAGATTGGCTTTGACTTGAGACCTTCTTTTTTTCTTGAGGATTTAAAGAATTTTGTCTTTCAACCACAGGTTGGTCTAATATACATTTTAGAGTTTGAAGATGGGAAATCTCTTAATTTTAATCTATTTGGATTTTGGGCTTTTCATGGGGTAAGAGAAGGAAAAGGAATAGGTTTGTTTTCTTATTTGAAGTTCTGATTTTTCTTTATTTTTCTCTTCCTCATTTTTCTCTTCTTCTTTGATTTATTCTATTTTTTCTTTTCTTTTTTTGTGAGGAAAGAAATTAGTTTTTTCAGTTTTTCTTTATCTACTTTTGAGAAGTTGAACCCTGCTTTATATTTGCCATCCGATCCTAATGAGTAATGTTTGAGTACAGCTCGTCCTTCTAAATCTATTTTTTTGTTATTCACTATCTTCATAGAAAATCCAACATCTTCATTTAGCATAGGGAGGAAGTATTCAATCATTTTATCTTTTATGTTCATAGACACTGAAAAGCCGCCCAAACTTATATCTGAGAGCATACAAAATAGGGCGTAGCCATTATCTCTTTTTATTACAACCTCGCTACTTTTTGGTACTCTGATACGCATATATCTCCTTCTTTCACATATCATCAAGCTCTTTGGGCATTCAAGCAATATTAGGGGAGGTTTTGAACCTTCTATCTCGCCTTTTGAGTTTGCTTCAAATGTAATTATACCTCTATCTGTTGTGAATCTTATTTCGTATTTTTTGCCATTTTCAAGTTTCTTATTGCTTCGTAGTATTATATCGTTATCTTTGGTTCCAATTATATAACCTGATGCTTCTTCATCTTTTCTTCTGATTTCTACCTCCGTTATATCGGAAAGTGAGTTATCTAAAAACTTTTTTAATTTTTCTCCTTTTATTTCTATTTCAAACATTTTAATGGGTACGCTAAAAAGCTTCATATGATTATAATTCTAATCATTATCTTTTTGTTTTTCTATAATTTATTGTAGCTTTCAACTATCTAATTGTTCGGAAGTATAATTCGTAAAAAGATTTTCAGAGATTTTGTGAGATTGAGCAATCAAGGGTAAAAAATTTCTTTTTTTTGCAAATGATTTTGATGATTCATATATTTGATTTTATGGCAAATATTACGCAGGAACAGAAGAAAATACTTTCAGACGAACTTTTAGAGATATTGGCTTGTCCAAAATGTAAGGGCGATCTTTTGCTTGATGAAAAAAATTCTGGTCTTATATGTGAATCTTGCAAACTTTTTTACAAGATAGAAGATGGAATTCCAATAATGCTTATTGATGAAGCGATTCCTCTTGATAAGATAAAAAGGAAATAATTTTTTGAATTGGATCTATTTTTCTATTTCAAACAGAATCAGTTTTTCTTTGCTTTGTCTGAAGATTACTTTGGTTTTCCCATCAAAATCGTTGAAAATGAAGATAGGAAGTTTCTTCCCACCTTTTTTCTTTTCACTTTCTTTCATAAGTGCTATTGCGTCGTCTAATGTTATTGGTTTTTCTATTCTTACTTGAATCTTTTCTATTTTAGTTTCAAGTTCTTCCTCTGATGTATCTTCTTCTTCAATTTCTTCTGTTTCCTCTTGTGATATGTCTCTTTTTGTTTTCATTTCTTCTCTTACTTGTTTTTCAAATTCTGTTTTAAGTTTATCGATCTGTCTTTCTATCTCATAAGCGAGTTTATCTATTATTAATCTTGGATCATCTCCCGATTCGCTTGTGTATATTGGTGGAAAATTTCTCTTTGAAACTGTTATCATTACTTCCCCTATTTTCTCTTTTCCTTCCTTCTTGTATATAAAATAGGTCTTTGCATTTTCCTTTATACCTTCTGGGATTCTTGATAAGACCTTTGAGAACTTTTCAATAAAGTATTGTTTTATGTAGTCCGTTATATCTACATTTTTGCTGAGGATTTCTAATTTCACTCCATTTATTAGTTCCTCCATGTTCTTTTCCTCCCCAAGAGATTTGAGATTTATACATTATTAAGATTATTAAGATTGATTTTATTGTTTGATTTTCTATATTATGCTTTAATCAGAAATTTTTTGATTTCTTCTAATATAGCGTTTTGATCTGCTTTTTTATTTTCTTTTAATTTTATTCCTACAAGAAAAGGAATATCTATTATTTCAGTTTTAATACTTTCTGCTTTAAGGTTTCTGGTTTTTCCAGCTATTATTTCACCACCTCCCATAACCTTCCCTGATATGACCCATCCAACTTTTTGCACGATGGAAAACATGAGAAGTAGCTTTGTATTTTTTAGCAATATATCGGAACTTGACGAGACCAACAGAATATCCTCTTCATTTGGTTTTTCATATAGATTATCTTTATCTGATAAAATTAAAATCTCTTGATCATATTCCTTTTTTAGCTCTTTTGTAAATCTCTCTATTTCCTCTTTTTCTTCTTCTCTCGTTAGGATTATATATCTTATATTTGTTAAGAGTGAGCTTCTTATGTTTTTTCTAATAATATTCTTATCTTGTATTTCATCTAATTTAGTTATAAAGAATATTTTGTTACTACTATATTTTTCTTTTGGGGGTTGCTTTATTTTGCTTTGAGTTTCAAATATTTTCTCAATAAATTCATCTATTTTTCCTTTATCTTTCGTAAAGTATCTATCTTGGATGAAAGCTATTTTTAAATATTCTTTTAGCTTTGACAGTTCTTCTTCACAGTGTATTTCATTATCTTCTTTGTATTCCTCTTTTCTTGTTTCTTCTTTTATAAGCAAAGTCAGAGAGAGGAGAATATCTGCTATTTCTGATGTTATATTATTTTTGTAAGCTTCTTTTATTTTTTTATGTGCTTCCTCTATCTCTCCAATCTTTATCAGTGTTTTTGAAAGTTCTAAAAGGTATATGAAATTACCTTCTTTTTCTGCTAATTTTGAAAGAATTTCTCTTGAAAATTTTGTATTGCTCTTCGGGGGGATGTCCCGTATAAGAACTCCTTTTGCAAAATTTATAAGGTTTTCTATTTGTTTTTTTTCTATGCCTTGTTGAAAAAAATTTCCCCTCATTTCTGGAAAAATCAGAGGTGGTGTAGTAAATTGTGGGAATGCAGGTAATAAAAAGATATTATCCTTTATTTTTTCAAATTTCTCGTCAGGTAAATTTAAAAATCTTTGATGGGATAACTCCAATAGATTGTAAGCTTCTTCGTAATTTCCTTGTAATATCTTTGTAAAACATAAGTTCAGAGGTGTTTGGAAGTCATGCGGATTTCTCATTGCTTGGAGGAGCCTTTCTTCTATGATCTTTCTATCTTGTTCGTTTAGGAATAATATGGAGTATGGGAAGAAAAAAGATTTTAAGGAATATATTATGTCTCCGATATCATCTTGATTTTCGTCATTTTCTTCTGCCTTATCAAATTTATTATCAGATTCTTTGTTTTTCATATTGTTTTCTTCTATGAGTTTTCTTATTGATTTTGTTACAAGAAAGCTTTCAACATTTTTCGGAATTGGAAAGATTCTTACGAGGGGAAATATTGAAAAGATATTGTATATTTTGTCATATTCTTTTTCTTTTGTATTTTTGCTTTTTGTTTTTAGGTTTTCCAATCTTTGATTTTTGCTTTTTTCAATCTCATCAAGATTTTCTTGAATCTTTTTTATAAGTTCAAGAAGTCTCACATGGGGAAGCATTTTATTTCTAATTTGAGATATTCTCTCAATCCTATCCTCAAAATTTGAATTTTCAGCGTGTTCAATAGCTTCTGATATTATTTCTCCTAACTCTTCAAAATTATTGTAGACGAAAAAATCCTCTTTCTCTTTATATATTTCTTTGAAATAGGGAGAGTTTGTGATAAGTGTTGCACCAAAAAGAGGTACTTCTGGTCTTTGAATTTCTCTTCTCCTGTGATATGTTATGCAAATTTTTGTGTTAGATAAAGTGAGTTCATATTCTTCTTTTTTAAGATATGATGGATTTATTTTTATTTTGAACTTTTTTTTGTGAGCTACTTCTATTGCTCTTAAAATCAGCTTGCCTTTTTCCGGAAAGAGTAGGGTATCCATATTTCCGGAATAAAAAATATCTATTTCTCTTTCCTTTGTTTTTTTTAGTTTAAGTATTTCAGATACTGGCTCGTATCCGAACCATAAAGGAAATTTTATCGTGTGTCTTGAAAAGCTTTTAATAATTTTTTCGGTTTCATCTGAAAAACATACGATGGAATCGGCTAATTTCATAAGTTCCCGAGATCTTATCAGTTCATAGTCAAAGTCGCAAGTGATAAAGACAACCGGGAATGGGCATTTATGTATATCCGCAGGTAAAAATATGTATTCTGGACCTTGTATTAGAAATAGATCTGGGGTCCAATTATTTGGAAGTTTCTTTATCACATCAAAAATGTTTTCTCCCGGGTTGAAAATTATATCACCGAATTTCACAAAGTTCAGGGTCAATATTTCAAAACCGTTTTCTATAAAAAAATTTTTTTTGGTGCTTGCTATATATCCAAGATGTAGATTTGAAATTGAACTTTCTCCTAAATTTATGCCTAAAAAAAGGATCCTCATACGATTGATACTCATTTTTTATTTTAGTTTTTAGCTACTTGAATTCTCTTTCAGCACTATGGATTTTTTCTTTTTTACTATTTCTTTTGCCTTTTCAGATTTTGCTGAGATTGAATGTGAAATCCTTTCTTCCTCAAAAACTGCTCCATGATAGAAAATTCTTACCTTTGCTGGGAATATGAACTCAAATTTATCTGAAGGTGGTTGTGTATCTTTATTGTTTTTTATATTTTTTGTTGGTATTAGAGCCTTAATTATATTTGGTAAAACTGGTAAAGCTTCTAAAATGTTAATTTTTACTTCCGAGTAGGTTAAGGCTCTTATGAGACCGCTTATTTTTGGTTTAGAAAGAAGGAGGAAAGGGAAATGTGTTAATGTTTTTTCAATTATTTCCTGTGTATATTTTGGGTTGTGCTTTGTTTGAATTTTTGATGTAAGCTGCAAAATCTTTGATTTCTCATCTTCTATATTCTCATACGATCTGAATGAAAAATTATCGCCAGAAAGTGCAAGAGCAACAGTACAGTATGTTGAAAATTGAGCAGGGATATGATTTGAGAAATCTAAAAATTTTGACGAGATTAAATCAAGTATTGCAGGAATTATAGAATACTCAACTTCTACCTTCTGAACACAATCAATATCAAATTTACCGAACGATTCTATTATTTTCTCTTTTAAAGATATTGCGCATTCAAGTTGAGGAAGAACATAAGCGCACCCTGGGAGTTCCTTTATCATAAGTGTTCTTGTTAGAAAAAAATCGGGGGAGAAAACTCTGTTTAAAAATTTTTCATCTAATTTGCTATATGAGAATAGTTTGAAAAATCCTTCAAATGCTTTTTCATTCTCTTTGAAATCAAAAATAGAGGCTATTATTCCCTGAATTGTGGGGAAAGCAACAGAGAAAACTTTTGTTTCTCCTCCCATAAATCCTCCAAAATGTAAAAAATTAGGATTTGAGACATAAAAGGAGATTTTCTTTGGTATTTTGCTTATATCTCCCATCAAAAACTCTGTGATTGAAGCTGAAATTATACCGTGAAGGAAAGTCATCATCTGACCGTTGAGTGGTCCCATCAAGGTAGCAATTCCAAGTCTTCCTCCGATTTCATTTCCCAATATTACAGCCTTCAATACTTTTTCCTTTTCTATTTTGAAATTTTCACCTAAAAATAAAGATGTGAAGACAGCAGAGTGTCCTGTATGTCCTGCAAAAAGATAGTCATCCCAATCGTAAATTGTAGATGCTGCTGAATTTAAAAGAATTTCTTTCAACGGTGATGATAATCCGATCTTTTCAACTTTTTCTTCAATTCCACTGAATGCTTTGCTTTTTTTACCTGCTTCTGCTGATATTTTCAGATTTTCTATCTGCCTTTCTGCTATTTCTTTTACATCTTGTGGAATTTCTTTTTTTGCTATTTCAAATACCAAATCTCTTAGAAGTTCAAGAATCATATTTTCTTCGCTCCAAGAAGGTTTCTATACAAAATAATTTTATTCACTTCGTTTGCTGTTTCATAAATTTTTGTCAGTCTTACATCTCTCAAAAATCTCTCTACTTTTTTAGATTTATCAGGACCTAATTCACCAAGTATCTCCATACATATTCTGCAAACCTCAAAAGAAAGTTGAGTTGCTGAAAACTTAGCCATAGACGAAAAAGATTCAAGTTTTTTTAGGTTTTTAGCAAGGTAATTGAAAAGTAGGTCTTTTAGCATTTCACCTAATTTTTTTCCAAGTTTTCTTGTAGTATTTTCCCATCTTTTGGAAGTTTGTGAAAAAATTAAAGCCATAAGTTTTACGGGAATAAGGTCATTTATTTTCATCGTCCCCTCATAATCTTGAAGGAAGCAAGCTGATATCCAAAGGCTTCTTGCCATCTGGAGCTTTGATATAGCTTCTGATATTCTATCTGCAACAAATTCGTTTTCTACTGTTTCGCTTCCGGAATCGCTTAACATTTCCAAAGTTTTCTTTATAGCTCCTTTTGCTATGCCTGTTGCTATTGCTCCAACTGGTGCTCGCGTCAAAGACAGAATAACTCTATCTATAAATGATCCTTCTCCTTCTTTTAGAACTACCATATCATCCGGTACGAATATATCTTCAAAAACAAGCTCTGCTGCGTGAGCTGTTTTTTGTCCCATTTTATTTTCAACCCTGCTTACAATTTTTGGGTTGTTTTCTACAAGAAGACACATAAAACTTGGGTTTTGTCTATCTTGTACTGCAAATACTGTGAGATATTTTGCTACTGAACCATTTGAAATGAAAACTTTTCGTCCGTTGAGCATATATCCACCTTTGACTTTTTTTGCAACTGTTAGTATTTTAGCTTTTTTGAGCCAATCTTCGTTTTGTTGAACATCAGAGCCACCTGTTGGTTCCGTGAGCGCAAAAGCAAAGAGAATTGGAGACTTCTTTTCGTTCTCAACAACTTCATTTATAATGTGTGAAAAAGAAAAAATGTAAGGTGAGAGCAGAATTGGAGTGAGCCCCAAAGCATGAGCTCCGAATATATTTCCTATTCCGGCAGATTCTGCGCACAACTCTTCTTCAAAAAAAGAGTAGGGTAGTGATTTTACTCCACCTCCTCCAAATTCTTTGGGTATTATGAGCGATAAAAACCCTCTTTTTCCTCCTTCTTTTACTATATCCCAATCAAAAAAATATGGATTTTCTTCCGCTCTTTTTTCTGCTTCATCTATTTTTTCTCTGTTTTCACGAATGAATATTTTTGCTTTTTCTCTTATACTTTCTATTTCTTCTATGTATTTTGGAAACCCTTTGAGCAGAGGAGATATAAACTCTATGTTATCTAAAAAATCAAATATAAATTTTTCTTTGCCATTCATAAGGTTATTTAATTTATCTTTTTGTTGTTATTCTAGTGCCTCATTCATAGTTTTTCTTTTTTCTCCGATGCTTTTTTCTAGCATAATTTTACTGGAAGGTGGAGAATAGATTTCATATTTTCTATTGCCATTGACATTATTGCTTTTTTTGATGTGAGAATCTCGTTAAGTTCTTTGCCGATTTGGGTTTCTTTGTTGAGGCTAATTTCTGCTCCGCCGGGTAGCATTAATATATTTTCGCCTTCTGCGAGGACTTCTGCTTTTATTATTGCCCCATCTTTTTCTTGGTAAGTTGTGAACAAAAACTTTTTTCTCTTGATTTTAAATTTTAATTTTTGATCCTTCTTTATTTTGAAAGATAGTATTTCTTTTTTGTTTTCTGCTAATGTGAAAGAACCTCCATTTTGAAACTCAATATCTGCTATAAATTTGGGGTAGTTGTAAATTATTACGCCTGCATCTTTCGCTATTTTTGTTGTCACAGGTAGATGTCTTACATGAACATGAAACTCACCTTTCACTATGCTATCCAAAAGGTTTAAAATGAATGCGGTTGATTGTATTTTTTGTTTTTGTTGTACAGGGAAAGTGATTGCTACTTCGTTGTAATTTCCTAAACTTGAATCTTTGTACATAAAACCTGCGATTCCACAAAATGTAATCCCAGGTATAAGCTCTGGGACTTTAAACTTTTCCTTTATTCTGGCTGGAAGCAGTTCTTTTACTTTTGATGATTTTGCAAGAAAAAATCCAAAAACTCCATAGGTTGATCTATAAAATACTGGAATTTTCCCTTTTTCCCCTTCAAAATCTATTTCAAACTGCTCTATTCCTCTGAAAAAATCCATACAGAAATTTTAATCCCAATTTTTTTCTTTTGGAAATTTAGGTTATTTTACAATTTAGGTTATTTTACACTTAACTATCTTTTAGCTATCTTTTTGCCTGACTATTTTTGCTTTTGTTGTTTTTCTCTCTTATTCTTTTTTTATTCCGGTTTGAAGAATTCTAATTTGTATATTTCTGTAAGGTTTCTGAGGGTTTCGGCTTCTCTGTATAATTTTTCTACTTTGAAATCTTTCATATATCCGTATCCGCCAAATATTTGGATTGCTTCTGAAAGTAAGATTGCGCTTTCCCTTAGTGCAAATCCTGTGATGAAAAACGATTTCCTATGAATTTTTTCTGGATTTTCCGAAAGATTATCTATAACTTCCGAAACGATATTTACAAATTCTGAGATCTTATATATTTTTTCTTTTATAGCAAAGTAATCTTTTATTGGTTTTCCCCCCTGAATTCTTTCTGATGCGTATTTTTGAACTAAATCCAATGCATATTCCATCATTCCACATATTGCACAATCTATAAAAAAATATAGCTTTGAGAAAAACTCGTAAGGCGATTGATTTAAATTATGGAGATTTTGCCAAGTGTCATTTCCCTTTTTTGAAATCGTAAATAGTTCAAAAGAAAGTGAAGGAACTTTATTTAGATTAATATTTTCTCTGGGGAATATTTTTATTTTTTCTTTTTCTATTTCAAGTACAAAGTCTGCAAGGTCAGCGAAAATGAAAAATTTTCCATCAGGTTTGAGAGAAGTTGAAAAAATTGTGTTTTCTGTGGGAACTGAAGAAATTTGATTTGATTTCAGGAGAATTTTTGCAGTGTAATTCATCGCAATAAATACCCCGGCGGGAAAATTATATCTTGATATTGTTTTTACGATTGCTGATAAATCTTTTATCTCGAGTTCTTCTTGAACATCTAAAAATCCATATTTTTTCAGTTGCTCTGAAAACTCTCCTGGTTCTTTTTCATAGATTGATTTTCCAATTTTTTCAGCTGGTTCTTCTATTGAGCTCCTATGAGGCATATATAGCATTAAATTTTAGAACTCTTTTCAAATTTTAATAATATACCGCTAAAAATTGGCATTATGCCGGGAGAGAGAAGAGAAAAGATCTTATTTAATTTTCAATTTTTCTCCCTACTGAAATATAGGCTGTGTGAGCGATCATGTTTTCGTAAGGTCTTGATTTTCCTTCCCTCGCTAAAAATCTCCTTACAAGAACTTCATAAGTATCAACCAATATAAAACCTTTTCTTTTCATCAGCTCACACATTATTTCTGTTTGATTTACGGTTGGAGAGATAGAGATAAGTACGCCTGATGGTTTCAAAGATCTCCAGGCAAACTCCACACAGTGCCAAGGTTCTGGCAAATCTAAAAATACAGCATCAACATTTTTTTCGTCAAAACCCTCTTTATAAACATCTCTCTTTTTTATCTCGACATATTGAATAAGATTATTTTCTTCAAGGTTTTCTTTGAGTATTTGAATGAAGTCATCTCTTATTTCGTATGTGAATACTTTTCCGTGAGGTTTTACAAAATGTGCAAGAGCAATTGTCAATCCCCCTGATCCGCACCCGGTTTCTATGATTTTACTTCCTGGACCTATTCCTGCGATGAAAATCATGAATGCACTATCTTTGGGATATATTATTGCGCTCTTTCTTTTCAGTTTCATTATTCTATCAGGTAATATTGGTTCAAGTATGTAAAACTTTTTTTCTTTTGTTGATATAACATACTCGCCATAAAATTTTCCTACAACATCTTTCCCTTTTATTATTCCTATATGTGTGTGGAGAGAATTGTTGGATTGAGCTCTGAACATGAAAGTTTTATCTTTTCCTTCTGGAACGAGTATGACTCTTTCGCCTTCAAAAACTCTCTGGGAAATTTTTGTTTTTATTTCTTCTTCTATTTTTTCTGGATTTAAAAATCCATCCATTACTATATCTGCTCCATTTTTTTTGAGTTCATCTTCTGGATAGAAATTTTTTACTGCCACAACTAAAAATCCGGATTTTTTTGCGGAAATCACTCCATATATTGAGTCTTCAAATGCGATTACCCCCTCTCTTGAGATTTCTACTCCTATTTCTTCAAATTTTTTTATTGCTACATCAAAAGGTTCAGTTGAAGGTTTGCCTTCTTTGTAATCTTCTGATGATACTATGAACTTAAAGAATTTAAGTATTCCATTTTTTTCGAGTACGGGAATTATTTCATCTTTTAGCGCTCCGGATACTATGCATATTGGATATTTTGAGCCGACATATTCTATAAATTCTTTTACACCAGGATAGAGCTCAACTTCTCCTCTTTTTAGAAATTCGCTGAAATATTTTTTCTTTTCTTCACATAAAGATTTTATATCTTCTTCTCTTATTAATATTTCTCCATTTTCTTCTTTTTCCTTTGCAATGACTTTGAAGAAATCATAGTCTGTATAAGCGAGGTATTTTTTCAGGTAGTCATCCCATGAGAGGTCAATTTTGAGTTTTTCAAGGACTTTTTTGAATGCAAGATAATGAAGTTTTTCGGTATCCGCTAATGTTCCATCAAAATCGAACATCAGAGCATATATTTTTTTTTCTTTTGTCATTCTTGTAAAAACGGGATGAATTTTTTATATGTGAGTTTTGCTTTTTTTATCAAACTTTTTGGGTTTACAAGTTAATTGTTATTATCTTATCTTTTTGATTTTTTTCTTGCCGGTGTTTTCTTGATAAGTGAGATCAGGATTTCTGTGTGTGAAGTATCAACTTTTTCCCATGTGAAATCTTCGTCTTCTCTTCCAAAATGTCCGTATGCAGCGGTTTTTTCATATATTGGTCTTCTGAGATCAAGAGATTCTATTATATCTTTAACTGAAAGCCTGAAAAGTTCTTTTACAGCCTTTGCTATTTTATCTTCTGGTACCTTTGATGTTCCGAAAGTTTCGATAGTGATATGGACCGGTTCAGGTTGTCCTATCACATAAGCGAGGGCTACTTCACACTTTTTAGCTATACCGGAGGCGACTATGGTTTTTGCAATTTTGCGAGCCATATAATTTGCAGATCTATCTACTTTTGTTGGGTCTTTGCCGGAGAAGGCTCCTCCGCCATGTCTTGCGTGTCCGCCGTATGTATCTACTATTGTTTTTCTTCCTGTAAGACCTGCGTCTGCAAGTGGTCCCCCTTTTACAAATCTTCCTGTTGGATTTACAAAATAGTTCGGCTCTGGCTTCATAAGTTCAGGTGGGATAACTTTTTTTATTATTTCCTCAATTACATATTCTCTCAAAGTTTTCATATCTATATCTTCAGAGTGTTGAGTTGATACAACAACAGTATGAACTCTTTTTGGTTTTCCATCTTTATATTCTATTGTGACTTGACTTTTTCCATCTGGTTTTAAAAACGGGGCTTCACCTGATTTTCTTTTATCTGCAAGTTTTTTTACTATTTTGTGAGCCAAAGATATAGAAAGTGGCATAAGTTCTGGTGTTTCATCAACTGCGTATCCAAACATTATTCCTTGATCTCCTGCTCCTATTTCTCCTGTTTCTCTTTCAACTCCTTGCCTTATGTCTTCTGATTGAACTTTTATATATGGTATTACTTTGCAGGTTCTCCAATCTATTGCGTTTTTTTCATCTTCATATCCTACATCTTTTATTACTCTTCGTGCTACTTCTTCTACATCAACTTTTACTCCTGAGTGCGAAAAGAATTCTCCGGTTATAACTATCATGTTTCCGCTCGCAAGAACTTCACATGCAACTTTTGCAAATTTATCTTGCCTTATATACTCATCTAATATTGCATCTGCTATTTTGTCGCAGAGCTTATCTGGATGACCTTCTGTAACAGATTCAGACGAAAAAAGCTTTTCCATAGCTTTCTCTAACTTAATTATCTTTTTTCTTTTAATTTCTATATTTTCACAATTTTTTTTGCTTTTTCTCTAATTTCATTTGCTTTTTCTTTTAGCTCGTTCGCTTTTTCCTTTGCTCTTCTTTTTATCTCTTCTTTTGCAAAGCCAAATGCAACTTGAAGCACTTTTTTCGTATCTCCCCCGTAAGCTTGTTTCATACCTTGAAAAAGAGAATACATGTTTTTAGCTATTTGTATCTGTGAGTTTATTTTATCTTTTGCTGTTTGTATTATAGATGTAAAGAGATTTTTTCCGAGTTCTGTTTCTTGTTGTTGAGAGAATTCATATTGAATATCTTTTCTCGGTTCTTCTCCAATTTTAATCTCCTCTTTCTCTGCTTTTATTTGCTCGGAACCTGCCTCTTCTATACTTTCTTTTTTCCTTGAAGATTTGGCTGTCTTTTTGTATGTCGTCGGTTTTTTCTTTTTTTCTTCCATATTTTTTACCTCCTTTGCTTATATTTTTTAAATTAGTACTCTATTGTAGAAAGTTTTTGAAAATTAACAAGTTTATTTCTTTTGATTTTTGACAGAACTGATAGAAGATTATCCGTTTCAGTGAGGGAAATTATAAATGGATTAACTTTGATGAAAATTTGATTTTTAAAAATAGTGTACTTAAAATAAAGAAAGTAAGTAAAGGGTCATTTTCTTTTTGGGTGGGGAAAATGACTTTGTAGGACACCCAGATTTTTTGACCGCCCGCAGAGAGGCTATCCTTTTCTGTAGGGCTAGGTTAATTAAGTTAGTAGTTTGGAGGTTGAAACATAAATGAAGCTAAAAGGAAAGGTAAAGTGGTTTGATTCAAAAAAAGGATACGGTTTTATAACAAGGGAAGACGGACAAGGTGATGTATTCGTTCATTGGTCGGAAATAAAAACGGAAGGGTTCAAAACATTGGTTCAAGGAGAAGAAGTAGAATTCTCGTTGAAGGAGGACCCAAAAGGTGTGAAGGCAGTGGAGGTGGAAAGGTTGGCTCCGCCTACATCTCCAAGACCAAGACAAGGTAAGCCTCAAATGAGAGGAGTAAAGGGGGCTCCACGAGGAAGAAGATAAAATAAATAAAAAAATATTAAATAAATATTTTTACTTTGTCGTGGAATACCCTTCTATCTTCTCCATGAACTTTCGAGCAAGTATTCCTATGTGATATCCATCGTAGTATCTATGGTCTATTGCAACTCCTATTGAGATAATAGGACGAGGTTCTATTTTCTCACCTACAATTAGGGGTTTTAATCTTATTTTCCCTAATGTAGCTACTATTGGAGTTTTGGAAAGTGGGAATAATGGAGCAAATCCTATTTCAAGTCCGAAAATTCCGACATTTGTTACCATAGCTGAACCGAATGGATCCTGTTCAAGCCCACCTATACTTATTCCAAGTTCATAAGATAAAAACCTTGAAATTCTCAACATATATTTTACGAGTAAAGGTGGAAGTTTGCTGAATGTTCCTATGAGTTTTGTCATTTTATTCTCTCTGCCTTCTTTGAATTCTTGTGCTTTTTCTCTGAGTTCCTTTGCTATCTCTGCGAGACTCTTTTTATCTACATTCTTTATCTTAACTCCACCAAGCTGACCTTCGCCGAACTCAACTTGAAAGAATATATCTACTGATTCTCTTTGTTTTAGTTTCCCTCTTTTCATTATAAGGTTAAGATGTGAAAGCTCCCCCAGAGTATCTGCGATTGCTTTTCCTATTACATGAGTGATAGTTATTTTTTCCCCTGTTCTTTCTCTTTCTTCTTTTATGTATTCTTGTATGTCAGTTGTATCTATGTCTATGAAACCATATATTGTGGGGTCGTGTGGGTGGTCCCATATCTGAGATGCCAAAACTCTCCAAGGTCCAAGTCCCTTTTCCATAACACTAATTATTTTTAGTCCCCGCTTTAATTTTTTATTTAATATTTTCTTTTTTTTTACTTCATGTTTTTTTATATTTTCTTTTGGAGTTTGAATTTGCTTAGAAGTGAATGATAAAATAAGTTTTATATTGATGGAGAGGAAGTTAGGAAAAGGTTTGGGAGCTCTTTTGTCTTCTATAAGGAAAGATGAAGTTGTTATGATAGATGTCGCAAGAATAAAGAGTTCAATATTCCAGCCCAGAAAAAATTTTGATGAAAAAAGTTTGATGGAACTTGCAGAGAGCATAAAATCAAAAGGTGTAATAGAACCGCTTATTGTTAGAGTAGGTAGAGATGGATATTACGAACTTATATGTGGGGAAAGAAGACTCAGGGCGAGCAAAATTGCTGGTCTTACAAAAGTTCCAGCAATTATAAAAGATGTTTCAGATAATGAGGCATTTGAGATAGCTCTTATTGAAAATATCCAACGAGAAGACTTAACGCCTGTGGAGTTAGCCCTTGCTTTTGATAAACTATCAAAAATGGGATACACTCACGATGATATAGGTAAAAAAGTAGGAAAATCAAGAACATATGTGACGAATGTGCTGAGAATTTTGAGACTTCCTGACAGTGTTAAAAAGTTAGTAGATGAAGGAGGAATTTCTTTGGGGCATGCAAAGGTCTTGTGTTCAATAGAAGATGAGAAAATTATAGAAGATATTGCTAATGAAATAGTTCAGAAAAAACTTAATGTCAGAGAAGTAGAAAAGAAAGTAAGAGAGCTAAAATCTCAAAGAAAATCAAAAGATGGAGATGATACAATTTCGCAAATTGTTGATAGAGAGAAATTAGGTATAATACTATCTAAAATAAGCGAATTTTTCCCAAATGCTTCATGCGATGTAAAATATAAGAAAAAATCAGTTGAGATCGTCATAAAATTTGCTAATTAAAAGATAAAAGAATAGATAGAATAGTAGATTAATTATAAGGTATATTATTATTGTTGTTATGATATTCCCCAAAACAGAGGAAGAAATAAAAAATATAAGGAAAGCTGGTAAAATAGTTGCGGAGTTTTTAGAAAAAGTTGAAAAATTAATGAAACCAGGAATATCGGCAAAGCAAATTGATGATTTAGCATGGGAAATCGCAAAAAAAAGAGGAGGGCGTCCATCTTTTTACGGATACAAAGGATATCCTGCTTCATCTTGTGTCTCAATAAATAACGAGGTTATTCATGGAATACCATATAAAGAAAAAATATTAAAGGAAGGTGATGTTGTATCAATAGACTACGGAGTAATGTACGGTGGGTTTCACGCAGATGCTGCTAAAACTTTCATCATAGGGGATGTTGATGGGAAAATAAAGCTTCTTGTTGAGGTGACGGAAAAAGCTCTGCTTGAAGCAATAAAATTTTTAAAGCATGGAGTGAAAACCGGTGATCTTGGAAATATAATAGAAAGCTATGTTAAAAAATATGGATTCTCTGTGGTTAAAGAATATTGCGGACACGGTATAGGTAGAGAACTCCACGAAGATCCTCCAATATTAAATTATGGAAAACCGGGACAAGGAATAGTTCTTGTGAAAAATATGACTATCTGTATTGAACCTATGGTTTGTGCTGGAAGTGGGAAAGTAAAAGTTCTTAAAGATGGTTGGACAGTTGTCTCAGAAGATGGTTCAATTGCTGCACATTTTGAACATACCGTAAGGGTGGGGGAAGAAGAGAGTGAAATTCTCACTCAATAAAGATATTGTATTTTTAACTTTTAGATATTTCAGGGGTAGATCTCCTTTTCTCAAATTGATGAGTTCTCTTTCAATTGTAGGTGTTGGAGTTGGAGTTGCTACTTTAATCGTTGTTCTCTCGGTGATGACGGGTTTGAGAAAGCAACTGAAAGAAAAAATTCTCGGAATAACTCCTCACATACTCATAACAAAATATGGAGGTGTGATTGAGGATTGGGAAAAATTTGTTGATGAGTTAAAGAAAATCGAAGGAGTAAGAGTTGTTTTCCCTCTCATCGTTGGAAATGCAATACTGAAAAAAGATGAGCTTACGACATCTGTTGTTTTGCAATGTATTCCTGCAAAATATGTAAAAGATACTCTTTTTTTCAAAAAGTTTCTAAAATATGGCGAAGTTTTCTCAGATGGCAAGGTCAATGTCGGTCATCAGCTTGCAAAAAATTTAAATTTAGATGTTGGGGATAAAATACTTATTGTATCACCTTATGGAGATGCAACAATTTTCGGTTTTGTTCCAAACACCACAGAAGTTGAAATATCTGGTATAGTTGAAGTTGGTATCTTTGACTGGGATTCTGTTTTTGTTTTTTTAGATATTTCTCAGTGCCAGGAACTTTTTGATACGGGAAGTTGGGTATCATCAGTTGCTGTTATGTTAGATGATCCTGATAAAGCAGACTTTGTATCCGGCATTATAGAATATACTTTCCCAGAGTTCGTAGCTTTACCTTGGACGAGAACTCAAAAAAACCTCTTTGCTGCTTTGCGTCTTGAAAAGATAGGAATGACCTTGGTTTTAGGACTAATAGTTGTTGTTGCTTCATTCAACATACTTTCAACCTTGACTATTCTTGTAAGAGATAAATCAAAAGATATTGCAGTTCTGAAGGTTTTCGGTTTCTCTTCTCATCAGATAAGGTTGATTTTCTTGGGAGTTGGTGTTATGATAGGTTTGGTAGGGATTTTATTGGGGACATCTTTGGGTTTGCTAATATCATTCGTTATATCAAGGTATAAAATCATTCATCTGCCAGAGGATGTATATTTTATATCGCATTTGCCATCAGAATTAAATTTTTTTGATATTCTTTTGAGCTGGGCTGTTGCTTTTTTTTCTTCTTTGATATCGGGTTGGTTTCCTGTATCTTATGCGATAAGAAAAGAACCATTTGACATCTTACGAAAAGAAGCTTGAAATTGTCTTCTTTCGTTTCATTTATGGTTTTTGAAGACTTTGGAAAAATCCTCCCAAGTTTCGGCTTTTATTACTTCTTTTTTTATCTTTTCTAAGCGGTTTATATTGTTTATCTTATCTAAAAGATTTTTGATTTGTCTTGCCTTTGAGCTACCAAACTTCAACTTAATATCCAGAAAGATTGCTTTTTTTAGACCTCTTATAAGACCTCTCCGTTCTCCTTCCCTTAATCCTTCTCTTTTTCCTTCCTTGAATCCTTCTTCTCTCCCCCATTTGTAAATCGGTTATTTTTTCTAAAAGGTTTTTTATTAGTTAGACAATCCCGGGAAATCTTCTCTTTTATTTTGAATTACGATGAAACTTTGACAATAGACTATGATGAAAAATCTTTTTTAAATTTTTATATATGGACAAGGAATTTTATGAAAAAGCATATCAGAGTGGTAAAACTCCGTGGCCATCTGATACTCCTGAACCTGTTTTTGAAGATTTTCTCAAAAAAATAAAGCCAGAGTTTGATGGGAAAAGTTTATCTTGCCTTGATATGGGCTGTGGTGAAGGGAGACATGTAATTTTGCTCAAAAAAATTTTCCCTAATTCCAAAGTTGTTGGATTTGATATACTCAGAACTCCTCTTATGACAGCAAGGCAAAGAATATCAGGTTTTCAAAATACATACATTGCAGTTGCTGATGTTTTCTCCATACCGTTTAAATCTGAAACTTTTGATGTTGTTTTAGACTTTGGAATTTTCCATCATGTCAGGAAAAAAATGCTGCGAACTTACAAAAGTGAGCTGATGAGAGTTCTGAAAAAAGGCGGATATTTTTTGATAGGTGTTTTCAGCACAAAATTCAAACACCATATACACGAGGTAAGGAAAAGACATTTTATATATCATAAAAAACACTATGACAGGTTTTTTACAGAGGAAACTTTGAAACAAGAATTTGATTTTCTCAAACCTATTGAAGTTCTGGAAAGGGGCAAAGATTTAGGGTGGTTTATATATGGACTTTTCAAAAAGGAGTGAAGTTTAACTACACACTTTCCTGAATTACCCTTGCGAGTTCTTGAACTGTTGTAATGCCTTTTATCACTTTTAATATTCCATCTTCTCTCAAAGTTCTCATGCCTTTTGATATACCTGCACTTTTTAGTTTCATTGAATCTGCTTTTGAGTTTATAAGTTCTCTTATCTCATCATCTATAAGAAATAACTCAAAAATTCCTATTCTTCCTTTAAATCCTGTTCCGAAGCACTCCTTACAGCCCCGACCTTTATAAAGTATTCCATCTGGTATTTGATCTCGTGTAAGTCCTACGAGATCGAGCTCTTTTTGGTCAGGCTCATAAGGAACTTTGCATTTTTGACATATTTTCCTCACTAATCTTTGAGCAAGAGTAGCAAATACTGCGGATGAGATAAGATAAGGTTCTATTCCCATATCTATGAGACGGGTTATTGCGCTTGGAGCATCGTTCGTGTGGAGTGTTGATAGAACAAGGTGCCCTGTCAGTGCCGCGTGTATTGCTATTGATGCTGTCTCACCATCTCTTATTTCTCCTACCATTACCACATCTGGGTCCTGTCTTAAAATAGACCTTAACCCTGTTGCAAAAGTCAATCCAACTTTTGGATTAACTTGAATTTGATTTATTCCTTTCAGTTGATACTCTATTGGATCCTCAATAGTTATTATGTTTATTCCCGGGGAATTTATTTCTGAAAGACAAGCATATAAAGTTGTGGTTTTTCCTGAACCTGTCGGACCTGTTATGAGAATCATGCCATAAGTTTTCTTTATGAGTTGTTTCATTTTTTCAATCATATCATCTTCCATTCCGATCTCCTCTATTTTTAAAATAGTTGCTGTCCTATCAAGAATTCTCAAAGAGACCCTCTCTCCGAAAATTGTCGGCAAAGTTGATACTCTTACATCTATGTCTTTTCCTGCGACTTTGAGTTTTATTTTCCCATCTTGTGGTATTCTCTTTTCTGCTATGTCGAGCCTTGACATAACTTTTACTCTTGATACTATTGGCTCGTGAAGAGATTTGTTTATTCTTATTATTTCGTGGAGAACTCCATCTATTCTCATTCTTATTACTGTTTCTTTTTCGGCAGGTTCTATGTGTATATCTGATGCTCTTTCTTTTACTGCTTGGAAAAACAGAGCATTTACGAACCTTATTATTGGTGCTTCGCCTTTTTCTTCAAGAATATCTTTCGTTGTTTCCTCTATTTCTGGTGCAAAAATTTCTTCGGCTCTTTCAACTTCTTTTGAAACTTCTATTGTAGTTCTTTCTCCATATATTTCATTTATCAGATTCTCTATTTCACTTTCTTTTGCTACCATAACCTTTATTGGTTTTTTAAATTTTCTTTGTAGTTCTGATATGAGTTCTATATCCTGTACATTTGAAATCACGCAAGGAATAAACTCGTATTTTCCATCGGCTGAATTGCCATTACCATTTATTTCTGGTTTGAGTATAACAAATTTTTTTGTTTTTGCGTAGTGAGGCGGAATATCTTTTGCCATATCCTCATATACATATTCTTTTTCTATTTTTGGAACGAATGGTATTCCGAACTGCAAAGCCAGAGCCTTATATAGTTTCTCCTCATCAATTGTTCCCATCCTTACAAGAATTTCACCTATTTTTCCACCCTTTTCTTTCTGTATTTTTAATGCTTCTTGAATTTTTTCTTCACTAACTCCGAACTCTAACAAAATTTCTCCTATCTTTTTTCTCATTACTAATAATTTAGTAGTCTATCGTTAAAAATCTGTTATTTCATTAAAATAAAAACCAAGTATAGATATTTATTTAAGGTAAGGTTTGCATGAGTAAAAATAGCTCAGTACTGCATGTTATCTTGTATTCCCCATATATTAAAAATAACTATTTTGAGATTCTTCTTTTTTCTTTTTGGAAGAAAGTAATGTATTCCGCTCCACTTATTATAGATAGGATGAAACATAAAATTATAAAAATGTCTCCTACGGTTTGAGCCGATATCCCAAGGTATTCGTCTTTTAGTATGTAAGCTGATACTGCGACATTTCCTGTGAATGTTTTGAGTTTTGCAAGAAGAGAGCTTTTTATGTGTATTTTGTATCTTTCTGCAATTGCTCTTAGACCCAAAATGAAGATTTCTCTTAAAGTTATTATCACAGACGCAAATAACGGTATTTTCTGAACATACATTAGGGTTATGAGAGATGAAATAAAGAGCATTTTGTCTGCAACTGGGTCTAAAATATCTCCCGAGGAGTTTGAATTGTTTTTTCCATTTTTTCTCCTTCTTGAAATGAAGCCATCTACAATGTCTGTCAGAGCAAATACTATGTAGGATATGAATGGTATCAATCTAGGAATATCTGCAACAAGAAGAAATGGCATTATAAAAGATCCTACTATTCTTGACCCTGTAAATATGTTTTCTATCTTTCTCATATTTTATTTTTTCTACTCCTTTTCTTTTAAATTTTCTTTTGTTGCTTTTGTTATTCAGATTTTATTATTCCGAGAATTCTTATTTTAATTTTTGGGTCTATTTCTTGATAGGAAATTACTGGAACCATAGGGAAGTAATTTTCAATCATTCTTTTTACAAATCTCCTTGTTTGCTGTGATGTAATCACTATTGGTTGAGCTTTATACCTTACAAATTTTTGTATGTTCTCACTTATTGAATTTATGAGCTTCTGTACGAACTGGGGGGGAATTTTTATTTTTATTACTCCTTCTTTTTCTTCTATACCCTCTAATATTTTCTCTTCTGTTTGAGGATCTAAACTTATTGCTATTATTTCTCCATTTATTTCATACATTTTTGTGATTTGTCTCCATAAAGCTTGTCTTACATACTCTGTGAGTTGATCTGGATCTTTCACTGTCCCACCCCAATCTCCAATAGCTTCAAGAATTGTTATGAGGTCTTTTATTGGAATTCCTTCTTTGAGTAGGTTCTGTAAAACTCTGTGAATTGTAGAAAGCGATACAAGGTTTGTTACATCTTCTACAAGTTTAGGATAATTTTTCTTTGTTATGTCAAGAAGTTTTTGAGTATCTTGCCTTGTGAGTATTTCGTGAGCATTTCTTCTTACCATTTCTGAGAAGTGAGTTATTATTACTGATGCTGGGTCAACAACGGTGTATCCTTTTGCAAGGGCTTCGGGTTTTTGAGATTCATCTATCCAAACGGTTTCAATTCCAAACACTGGATCTCTTGCCGGTGTTCCTTCTATATCTGGCTTTTCTGTTCCTACAACAAGATATTTTCCGGGGATTATTTCTCCTCTCATGATTTCAACTCCTTTCAGAATTATTGAGTATTCGTTTGGTTTTAGTGAAAGGTTGTCTCTTATATGAACCGGGGGCAGAATTATTCCTATTTCTTCTGCAAGAGTTCTTCTCAAACCTTTTATTCTTCTTACGACTTCTCCATTTTGCGTTTCATCAACATAAGGAACGAGTGCATATCCGACTTCAAGACCGAGTACATCAGGTTGTAAAATAGTTTCAATTTGTTTTTCTTCTTCTTCTGGTTTCATTTTGAATTCTTGTGTTGATTTTTGTTCTTTGAGAACTGTCTCAAATTTTTTTCCTTCTTCTTCTTTTCTTATAGCTCTTATTGCGTATGCTAAGAGACCGCCTGCGAGCATGAGGAATATGGGGGTAGCCCAACTCATAACTACCAGCCCGAGCATACCAATAACTATCGCAGAAGCTAATATTGCTTTTGGGTATGCTGTGAATTGTTTTGTTATATCTTGTGTAAATTCCATCTCACCTGATGACCTTGAAATTATTATTCCTGCTGATGTTGATACCATAAGAGCTGGTATTTGAGCAACGAGCCCATCACCAACTGTGAGTTTTGTGAATGTTGAAAGTGCTGTTCCGATTGCTAATCCTTTTTGTAAAGTTCCTATTATTATTCCACCGATTATATTTACAAACAATATTATTATTGAAGCTACTGCTTCTCCTCTTATGAATTTTGAAGCTCCGTCCATAGCTCCGTAAAAATCAGCTTCTCGGGTGAGCCTTTGTCTTCTTTCTTTTGCTTCTTCTACCGTTATAAGTCCTGCGTTAAGGTCTGCATCTATTGATAGTTGTTTTCCGGGGAGGGAGTCAAGAGTAAATCTTGCTGCAACTTCGGCTATCCTTCCTGCTCCCCGTGTTATCACAATAAGGTTTATGATTGTTAAAACTATGAAAATTATGAGTCCGATTACAAAATTGCCAGCCATAACGACATTTCCGAAAAATTCTATTATGAAAGATACTTTTCCTGTGATTTCACCTGTTGCGAACTCGTGACCATGAGCCAAAATTCTCCTTGTTGTAGCTACATTTAAAGATAGCCTATATAGAGTCACTATTAGTAAGACTGTAGGGTATATGGAAAATTCTATTGGTTGTTTTATGTAAAGCGATGTGAATAAAATCATCACAGCGGCTGAAAAGCTCAATATTATGAGGAAATCTATAAGTACTGATGGAAGCGGTAAGAGTATTATGAGCAAAATGGAGAATATAGCTAATGCAACTACTAAATCTGTTCCTCGCCTCATAACTAAAATTTTATCTTTTTTCGGAACTCGTTGCAAGCTCGAAATGTTTGTATTATTTATAATTCATTTTTATTCTGAACCCAGATCGTTAGCTCTTCTGTTTGCTATCAGTTGGATTTCAGTGAAGTTTTTTTATGTAAATTTTTGTGAAAACGGAAAATTTCGTTATTGTAAAAAAAATAAAGGTATTATGATAATAGGTGGAGTAAAAGAGTTGTTTCCTGCTGAAAGGCGGGTCGCTATAATTCCAGAAGTGGCAGAGCAGTACATAAAAAAGGGAGCTAAAATTTTGATAGAAAAAGGGTACGGCGAAGGTATTTTTGTTACTGATGAGGATTATAAAAAAGTTGGGGTTGATGTAGTCGGTTCTCGTGAAGAAGTTATTGAAAAATCAGACATAATTTTATATGTGAGAGGTCCCGGGGCATCTCGTGAAGTTGAAGAAAGAGATTTACCATTACTAAGAGAAGGGAAAATAATAATGGGCTTCTTAGAGCCTCTTGCGTATCCAGAAGTTATAAAAAAGTTAGCAGAAAGAAAAGTTACCGCATTTTCTGTTGAACTTATTCCTCGTATATCTCGAGCGCAAAGCATGGACGCTCTCTCTTCTATGGCAACGATTGCAGGTTATGCAGCAGTTATTGAGGCGGCAAAACATCTTGATAAAATCTTTCCTCTTTATATGACAGCTGGAGGAACTATAAAGCCTGCCAAAGTTTTTGTTATAGGTGCGGGAGTTGCCGGACTTCAAGCTATGGCTTTATCTAAAAAGCTTGGGGCTGTTGTTGAAGGATATGATATAAGACCAGAAACAAAAGAGCAGGTTCAAAGTGTTGGAGCAAAGTTTGTGGAGCTTGGTCTTGAAACGGAGGAGGCGAAAGCAGAAGGTGGCTATGCGAAAGCTATGGGTGAAGAATTCTACAAAAAGCAAAGAGAACTTATGGCTCAACATGTTGCCGCTGCTGATGTTGTTATATCTACTGCTATGGTTCCAGGAAAAAAAGCTCCTGTTCTTATAACACGTGATATGGTTGAGAAAATGAGACCAGGAGCCGTAATCGTTGACCTTGCTGCTGAAAAAGGTGGAAATTGCGAATTGACGGAACCAGGGAAAATTATAGATTTCAGGGGAGTAAAAATAATAGGAATGGTTAATCCAGCGAATTACTACCCTCGTGATGCCTCATTTCTTTACTCTAAAAATGTTGCTAATTTTATAAGGTTGCTTTTAGTTAATGGGAAAATAGTTCTTAATTTTGAGGACGAGATAATAAGAGATACTGCTGTTTGCTACGAGGGTAAGGTTGTAAGTCCGCTTGTTAAAAAAGCTCTTGGGGAAAACTAATAGAGAAAATAAAACTAATTATCTAAAATTTCTGAATTTTGAGAGATTGGATCAAGTCTGATATTTTCTTTTTTCTAATCTTTTGTTATGGCTTGCAAAATTATGCCTACTGCGATGAAAGATGATATTATAGATGAACCTCCGTAGCTCACAAAAGGTAGGGGTAATCCCTTTGCTGGTAAAAGACCGACAGATACAAAAAGGTTTATTACAACTTCAATAGATATCATAAAGGTGAGACCTGCGGTGAGGAACTTTGAAAATTCTTCCTTTATAGTTTTTGCAGTTGAGAAACCGATAAAAGTTATTATTGAAAAGAGTAATACTATTATTGATATACCTATTAGCCCTATTTCTTCTGCTATTGAAGATATTATAAAGTCTGTATGTGCGGCTGGGAGGAAGTATAGCTTTTGCATGCCTTCTCCAATTCCTTCTCCATTTATACCACCCGCGGAGTAAGATATCATAGATTGTATTATCTGAAATCCTTTACCTTGTGGATCCTCCCAGGGTGATAAAAATGCTAAAATTCTTTTCATCCTGTATGGAGAAATGAATATGAGCGCTATAAAAGTTGGGATTGCGGGTATCAACAAAGATAAAATATACCTTATCTTTACTCCTTTTATGAAGAGGAGGAAGGTGGATATTGTAAAGAGTATGACAAAGTTTCCGTAATCTGGTTGTATAAGTATAGGAAGTGTCAAGATTATGTTTGCCAAGACAAAGAACAGAAATCCGTAAATGTCTATTTGCTCTTTTGTCTTTGATAATATGTTAGAGAAAAGTATAATGTAAGCTAATTTGAAAAATTCTACGGGTTGGATTGAGAAGCCCGGAAGGTGAATCCATCTTTTTGCACTTCCTTTGCCTAAAAACAAGGTTGATGTAGCTCCTATGAAACATATAACAAAGATTGGAACTGATATTTTTCTCAGCATTTCGTGAGGTACTCGTGATACAAGGAACATAAGTAAGATTCCGATAGCTACTGCTATAACTTGTTTTTTGAACATAATGTAAGGGTCATATCCTCCTCTTATTGGGGATATTCCAAAAATGAATAAAAGTCCGATTGCGCAAAGCGAGAATATGGAGAAAATAAAAAGGGCTGGTTTCATAATAACAATTTTACAATATTTATCGTTGAAATTTTACCAATATGTAGATTATTGTAAGTGTCAAGTATATTATTGTTGTTGTAATGATTGAAATCTTTTCTATTTTTGATTCTTTTAGGGTTGGAGAAATTTTAGGTAAAAAATACGATTGTGTCAGTAGAACCATTATACATATTGCTCCCATTCCGAAAAAACCGATTACTGCTGTGAAAATTATAAGTTCTCCCGGTGGGGCGATCGGGAGGGTTATGCATGTTATTATTGTTATCGCTGTTATCAAAATTTTATAAGCTTTTTTTTCATCTTTTATAACTTTTTCGTTTAGAAACTTGATTATATCTATATTCGTACGTGCTAATGCATCTGCGGTAGATATCCATGTATCAACTAAAAATAATGCGGAGGCAAACAAAAAAATTTTTCTTCCAATCTCTCCTCCCCACTGTGCAAAAAATTCGGCTTGCACGACCGCGATCTTATATTCATCAGGGAAAATTCCTTTTGGATTAAGTATAGCAAATGCAAGAAGTGTTGTCATAATTGTTGTTATTAAGTTGCCTATAACTCCGGTTGATGAATCAAGTAGTAAAGCTTTTTTCCAGATTGATATTTGTTCTTTTGGAGTATCTTTTGAAGGTATGAAGCCAGAAGTAAATTGCCCCTGGGTTAGCTTTGCCATACCCATTCCTTTACCTAAAATCCAATACGAGTAAAAGAGTGACCAAAAACCTCCAAGTCCCATAAATGTTATTGCAGTTATAACTTTTTCATAGTCGTTTCTCTCCAGGACTTTGATGTTTGGTTTGAGAAAGCTTGAAAAGAATTCCGGTATTTTTTGAAGTACCGCCTTATATGAACAAGATATTACAAGTCCTAAAAATGTCCCTATTGCAACAAACATCATGATTTTTTCTATTACATCATAGACTTTTTTTGACTTCACTAGTATTATATACATGCATAGAATAAGTATGTATCCCCATGCTATGGATTCTGCTTTTCTTGATATTCCAAGTGGTATGAGTTCAGCGAGCGCAGTTCCACCTGCTACCACGAATGAGCCAAACCAAAAAAATGAAAAGTTCATCATAATCCACAGAAAAATTGAGAAAGACCTGTTTGCTCTCATGAAACCCCTCCATATACTTTCGCCTGTAAGAAGAGAATATCTACCTATGTAGTATGTTAGTGGTAGTTGGATGAGAGCAGATGGAAGGAGTAAAAATAAGAGTGCGCCTCCATATTTTGCAGCAAGGTACGGCCACCATATTAGTTCCCCTGAACCTTGCGCTAGCGCAAGCCATATTATTCCAGGTCCTATAACTTCTATCAAACCGGGAAATCTGGGAATTTTTTCTTCTCTCATCGCAAATTATATTCAATCTATTGTAGATAAAAAACTATTATGGATAAAAAAATGGATAAAAAATAGGGAAAATTCAGCGTTTATAGATAAAAAACACTTTACTTTATGAAAGGTTGATAGATTATCTGGAGGTTTTGGAAGTGAAAGGGAAGGTTAAGATGGTAGATAAATCTTGGGATGTAAATTCACTGATAAATGGTTTGCTTTTTCTCATTTGCGGCTACTTAAAGGCATGAGCCTTTTACTTTTTTATTGTTCTTATTACACTTTTTTCTTCGAGTGCTGAAATTTCTTTGTCTTCAAATCCGAATTCTTTGAGGATTTCTCTTGTATGTTCTCCAAGTTCCGGAGCCGGAGTTTTCACTTCAACCATAAAAGGAAGTTTTAGGAGTTCCGTATCTTTTACTTTGTAGAATATTTTGCGGTTTTTTACTTGTTCATGTTCTTTCATTTCTTTGTATCCTTTAACAAACTCATATGGTATATCAAATTTGCTGAAAATTCTTTCAATTTCTTCTGATGTCATGGACATTATTTTTTCTTTGATTTTCTTGTAAGCTGGATTTGAGTCATCTGGCGGAGTTACAGCATCAGATGGCAGAATTTCATCTTCAAGTCCCAGAGCTTTTATGAAGTTTTCCCAGAATTTTGGTTCAAGTGCTCCCACACTTAACCATTTTCCATCTTTTGTTTTATATATCATATAGCAGGTTGCTCCGCCTGTTAGAATTTCTCCAAATGGTTTTGGTTCTTCTCCTGTTCCTAAAAATTTGCTCAAACTCTCAACAGCTAAAAACAGAGAAGTTTCAACCATGCTTATATCAATAAATTTTCCTTCAAAATTCTCTTTTTTTCTTTCTCTTTCAACAAGTGCGTCAAGAATTCCTATACAAGCAAGAAGTGCCCCAGATATATCTGCTATTTGAATTTGTGGCAAAACGGCTATTCCTTTTTCGTCAGATATAAACATTCTCTGAATTCCAGAAAAAGATATATAGTTCAAATCATGTCCTGATTTATAAGATAGGGGACCTGTTTGTCCGTATCCTGAAATTGAGCAGTATATTATTTTGGGATTTATTTTTTTTACGCTTTCAAAATCAAGTCCGAGTTTTCTCATAACTTGTGGGCGAAAACCTTCTACTATAACATCTACCTTTGGTATTATTCTTTTTATTATAGTTTTACCCTCTTCTGTTTTGAGATCCAGAGATAGGGATTTTTTTCCTGCGTTGAGGAAAGAGAAAACAGCACCTTTCCCGTCTGGGATTGGAGGTATATATCTTGTCATATCTCCTGATTGAGTATCTTCAACTTTTATAACTTCTGCTCCAAGGTGAGCTAAAATATATGTCGCAAGGGGACCTGGAAGAAGCCTTGTGAAATCTAAAACTTTTATTCCGTCTAACATATATATAAATCAATCTCCTTATATATAATAAATTTCTTTTCTGGTTTATATTTGAAATTTTAATGTTCTTTTCATGTTATGTACTTTGAAATTTTATCTTTGAAAATTGAGAATATAGAGGGTAGAATGAAAACTGCTGTTATCATAGCTATTAGTATTCCTGTTGCTATCATTAGACCAAAGTGTCTGAGACCGGGAAAATGCGCCAATAGGAGAGAACCAAATCCTGCTACCGTTGTGAGTCCTGCTACCAAAATTGCATTTCCTATTCCTGAAATTGCTCCTTTTATGTCTTTTTCATGTATCAATCTGTGTGTAATGTGGATTCCATAATCAACTGCAGTTCCTACAATTATTGCGAATGTTCCCATGTTTATGTAGTGGAGTTTTATTCCAAGTAAAGAGGAGAAAGAAGCGGCAAATAAAACAGCGGTTATAACTGGTGTAAGAACAAAAATAACAAGTAGTGGTTTTCTGAAACCCATATATACTATGATTGTAACAAGAATAAATGCCAAAATTAACGCTTTTGCCATATCTTTTTTAGCCCTGTCTGTTACAGAAATAAACAGAGCAGATATCCCAAATGAATCTTCATCTATCTCTTGGGCTTCTTTTAAATTTTTTTTCATAAATATTTCATCTTCCCATATTGGTTTTTTCGGATATGCAAATATGATAAAGGAGTTATCTGCTCCTATGAATTGCTTTCTTATGTCTTCTGGTAGATCTTCTACATCAAATCCTCTGCTCTTTGCAGCTTTTTTTAGGTCGTTCAAGAACTCCATCGCTACATCGGCATTTATTTTCTGCAAAGCGGAAATGTCTATTTTATCTCCCATATTATCCAATTCTTTTACGAGTTTTTGTATATCTTCTTTGAGTTTTTTAGCTTCGTCTTCTCCCTCAAATGTTCCAGATAGTACTGCAAGTTGTATCATAGCTTCTGCTACATCTTGCATTTTTTCAAAAGATGACTTTATATATGTTGCTGGGAATATTCCATATCCTGGGATTGCTCCTGGGTAGATATCTGATACTACCTTGTTTATTTCTTTGACATAATCTAATTTTTTGTCCATATCTTCTGGGTAGAATATCATTACAGATTCAACTTTTCCGAAGGTTTCTGAACTTTTTATTTTTTGAATTTTTTCTTTGAGTTCTTCAAGATCTTTTGCGAGCATAACTGTGTAGTCCTTTGACCTTCCAAATTTTTCTACGATGAAATCTTCTGACTTTATTGCTTCAAGCTCGGGTAAGATTTTTCTCAGGTTGTATTCAAATCCGATATTTCTTATTTCGTAGGCTATGATTAAAAATATTAGCGGTACCGAAGTTATTAATATTGTTTTGCTTTTGCGGGCAACGAAATCGGCTATCTTTTCAAATGTTTTTTCTATGAACTCGGAGGCTTTTATTCCCAAAAGATATTTTGATGTATATCTTATTATTGATGGCATGAAAAACCATGAAAGAAGAAGGTAAATTAAAATCCCAGCGGCAGATACGACTGAGAGGATTTTTGCTCCCTTTATTTGAGATATATAAACACAAAGGAAACCAGCTGATGTAGTTATAGCTGACTGAAGAGTAGGTGAAATAAGTCTTAACACACCAAATTTTATAGCTGAAATCCTATCTTTACCTTCGCTAATTTGTTCTTTCCAGTGAGAAAACGAATATACTCCGTAATCTATCCCCATTCCTATAAGAATTGAACCAAAAAGGGCAGAAATTATTGTGACATATCCATAAGATAACATCAAAAATCCGAAGGCTAAAATTACTCCTGTGATAAGAAATGTCCCCATCATTGCTGCACCTATAATACCTCTGAATGCAACAAAGAAGATTATTAATGATGATATGAAGCTTATAGTTCCTGTTCTTTGCATGTCTTGCAGAGCTATTCTTCTTTGTTCTTCAAGAACGATATAATTTCCTCCTATGTGGAGTTTTGTGTTTTTGCATGGACCTTCTGATACTCTTTTTTTCATATCCATTATTTTGTCGTATATTATTTTGTTAAAACCGTAGTCGTCAGCGGGTCTTGTGGGGAATGCCGATATTAAGATTGTGCTCATATCTTTGCTTATGAGATAATCTTGATTTATTGAGTAGTCTTCTCGTGTTGTATCACCCATCATTAGAAAAGCTTTTTCAAAAGATGATTTGTATTTTTCTTTATCTACTTTGCCATCTAAAATTGCCTTTGAAATTTCAGCCACCCAGTTCCTTATGTTTGATATTGATTTGACAAATTCATCTATTTCGTCTTCGTCCAGATTTTCTCTTTCAAGAATTTCTTTTGATATAAGGTCTGACCAAGCGCTTATAAATTCCGGGAACTCCAGATTTAAGAAAAGTTGTACAATATCGTCTTTTCTTCTTTTCATAAGGTCTACGAGTTCATTTAATCTTTTCTCTTCAAGGTAAAATAGAGCATGTTTTTTGAAGAAATCAACATCAATTTTCCCTCTTACACTTTTTATCTCTGGCATTTTTTTAAGTTCATCTTCTATTTTTTCTGCGCACATTTTCATTTCAGATAGGTTTTCTCCTTCAATCGCAATAAATATAAAGTCTGTTCCTCCATAGTTTTCTGCCACATATTTGAACCTTTTGACTTGTGGGTGGTCTGGTGGAAGTTCATCAAAAAAAGAAAGCTTGATTTGAAGATTTCTCATTGCCCAAAGGGAAATAATAGTAAGTATCAGAACCACCGGTATTACTATGTATGGATACTTTATAGGGACATCAGAAATGAAGTCAATTAACTTTTGTTTTATTGTTTTTTCCTCTTCTTTTTGTTTTTGGTGAGGCATATCAATTTACCTCCCATCTCAAAAATCTACCTTGTGGTAGAAAATTAAATTTTACTTGGGGTTAAATTTTTATATTATATCTGCAAAATCTTTTTCTTGTCTATGGAAATATATAAAGCCAGTTATAAAAAGAAATAGAATAATAGATACTGATGTTATAAGATGTGATATATCTGGTGCTGGTGAGTTTATGAGAGACCATCTGTATCCTTCAACCACTCCTGTCATCGGGTTAATAAATTGAATTATTCTAAATTTTTCTGGTATAATTTGAGATGGATAGACTATTGGGGTTGCGAAGAACCATAATTGATTTATAAATTGAAGCGTGTATTTTACATCTCTGTATTTTACATTTATTGGGGCAAGCCATAGAGCTACTCCGAGTGCGCACATGATTTGAAGTATCAAAAACAAGGGAAAAAATAATATGTTCAAAGAAGGTAAAATGCCATATATTATCATGAGAAAAATAAGAACTGAAAAAATAAATAAAAAATCAAATCCAGCAGATAAGATCACGCTTAGAGGTAAAATAACGCGCGGAAAATAAATTTTTGATATAACGTTTGCATTCCCTACTACTGACATACTTGCCTCAGTAAGCGACCTTGAGAAAAACTGCCATGGAACCAGAGCAGAGTATATGTAAACTGGGTATGGTATTTCACCTGTTTCTATCTTTGCAAATTTACCAAAAATGATGGAGAAAACTATCATTTGGAATAAAGGTTGCACAATTGCCCAACCTATTCCTATCAAAGTTCTCCTATACCTTACTTTTATATCTCTTTCTGCAAGTGCTAAAAGCAGATCTATCCTTCTTGTTAGTTCCTTTAAATCAAATACACCAAGAAATCTGCTTGGTGGTTTAATTATTGTTTCTGGTTTTCTAATTTCTAGTTTTTCAGTGGATTCAATTTCGTTTTTATTTGCTTTTTTATCTGATGATTGTTTATCTATATTTATTGTTCTCATAATTTCTTATAAGATTGGATTTTTAGTTTCAAATTAGTTTCGCTTCAAAAATATAAGGCTTATTTGAAAAATTTCGTTCTTTACCCTTTTAATTCCATAATTTAATTTGATGTCAAAAAAAAGAAAAATAGTCGTTAGTGATTTGCATATAGGTAAGGGTAAAGTAGTTGATGGTCAGATAAATTACAGAGAGGATTTCGTATATGATGAGGATTTTTCAGATTTCTTGAAGTGGATAGTCAGAGATTCGCAAAATATGGGAGCTGAATTTGAGCTGATTTTGAATGGGGATGTACTAGATGTAATAAAATCTACTCATAGAGATGGTAAAGTGTACAAAAAAGATGTATTTGATTTTTTGAACTACTGCACAGAAAATCACAGAGTATTTTTTGAAGCTCTGCGTGATTTTATATACGAGGGAGGAAAAGTTATTTACACCATCGGCAATCACGACCACCCCGTAGCATCACCTGATATTCAAAGCTATCTTTTAGAAAAAACTCAAATAAATTTTAGGTTCATAAAGAAAGAATACTTTGAATCTGGTGTTTGGATAGAACATGGGAACAGGTACGAAGCTGTAAATAGAACAGACCTTGTAAATATTTGGTTTAGAGATGAAAAGGGAGAAGAGTATTTGAACATGCCTTGGGGAACTAAATTTGTAGTGGAGGTAATAGATTCTTTTTCTTTCACAAAACCATATCTTGATAGGTGGAGACCTCTCGGTAAAGCTATAAGGTGGGGACTTATTTTTGATACAAGAATTTCACTTCTTGCGCTTTTCAGAACAATAAAATTTGTTCTAAAAAATAGAAAGTTTTATGATCCTATAAGGAGAAGGTCTTTTTATGTACCATTAAATCTTGTCATGGACGCTATGGGACACAAAATAGTGGATAGGTCTGCAAAAATACTTTTGAGAAGACAGGATATAAAGGTTGCTGTCATGGGACATACTCACAGGGCTCTTTTGTGGAAATATAGGGATAAAATATATGCTAATTCAGGGACATGGGTTCCTTTCGTCTCTTTTGATACCCCTCAGATTGGACTTATTGAAAAGAGAAACTTTGTCGTTATAGATATTCAGGGTAATTTACCTCTTGTAGGTGTATTTTCCTGGCATGGTAGAAGTAGGATTTTTGAGGAGATAAAGCAGATTGATATTTCCGAATAGTTTATTTTCTGAAACTGTATAAAATCTCTTTATTTATGATTAAACTTTTTTTGTTAGCCAATATAATTTTTAATGTATTTATAAGCTTGGCTGATTAGAGAGTTAATTGAGGAAACTATCTGATATGTTTGGGTGTTGTAAATATTTCAATTCAGTTATCAGTTGTTTTATCTTTGTTATTTTTGGCTGCGGCAGAGTATGGAAAGGAAGTGTAATTGTGGAGGAACAAATGAAAATTTTCCCGAAAGAATCAGAGATTACAAGATTAAATTTGTCTCAGTCAATACCAGAAGGTGTTCAGTGGGATTTTACTTTGGATAAAGAAGATGTTCCTTATGTTAGTATATTTGATGTCATTTCGGGCAGACTTTTGTATTACACCATAGATGATAAAGGTGAATGGAGAGAAGAGAAAGTAGATCCTCCAGAAGGAAATTTTGGCTATATTGCTGGTAAATCTCCAAATATATTTTTTGTAAATGATACGGTACACATAGTATATCTATCTTCGTCAAAGAAGGATAAGATTCCTCGTATGAGATTTGTAAAGGAGGCTTTTTTAGATTCTTTGGGGATATGGCGTTGTAGAATAGTTATGAAAGCTCAGGATCAGGAGTTCAAATTCGTTAAAGCTTTGTTTTCTCCCGTATCTGGAAAAATATTAGCTGTATTTTTAGATAATAATGAAAGAGCTTTATCTGTGGTAGCCTTTTCACCAGCACAGGAAAAAGATACTCCATTTTGCGGGCAAGATGAACCGGAAGAGTCTGGGAAGGAACAAAAAGTAGATGTGATTTTCTTAGGTAACATTCACTACTTTGGTCAAGGAGAGGTAAGGCTTAAAAATAAGCTTGATCAAAGGTGTAATCCTATGGAAAGAGCAAGGTCTCCATCGCCGGCAGGATTTTCAATTCAGCTCATAAACTTCCAAAGGCGTGTACAAGATATGACAGGTTTTATATCGTATGATCCCGTTTTAGATTACTCATTTTGGATAGAAATTTTCCAAGACGATATTAATCAGTATATAAAATCAGAAGAAAATCAGAAATCAGATGAAAAAAATGTATATCAGATTTCCTTGACGGTAAATTCTCAAAATGAAATTTCTGTTGTCGGGTTTGATACCGGGCAGGAATGTTTGCCGGCATTAGCGAGAGGTATTTATTATAATCTTGAAATTCCAGTTCAGGATCAGAGTAAGATAATTGGAGCAACTTTATCTTTCCAGGACGGTTCAACACAACCCATAAAAGCAATAGTAGTTTCTCCTACGGTTATTTTCTTTGACCTTACAAATATAAATATTCCGTTTTTCCCTTTTAAGGTAATAATGAAGTACAAGGGTATGCCTAAATTCAAATTTGTGTCTATCGGAAAATCAAGGAGGTTTCCATCTTGTGCAGCAGATAAAGAGGGAAGAGTACATTTTGCAAATTTTAATGCAACTCCACCACTTTTAGCTGCTGAATATGGATTTATTGAACCAGGGTCTTTTAATATAAGAACAAGTATTATTGAGGGAGGAGGTGGGGGGATTTATACACAAGGTACAGGTGGGACTGCGATTGCCGTCACCGATGAAGGATATCCTATTGTTATATACTTTGCTCCTTTTGAGCAAGATATGAAGGTTGCCGTGCGATTACAGAATACTTGGTTAGTTGCAAAAAAATCAACAGAGTCTCTGACAGGTCTTTCTCCGAAGGCTCTGATTACAAGCGATAAGTCCTATGTTGCAGTTTTAGTCCCTACTATTACCTCTGATAAAATCAAGTTTAGTTTGATTTATGTCCCAATTACATTATGATTTTTGTAAGGAGAAATGGCGGAAAAGAATATGAGTTGCATAGTTAGAATTATCGGGGAAAAAAGGCTTGCTTTTATTTTGCTCTTTATTTTTATTACAGCCTGTGGTAGATTTACAGGAGATTATGGTGAAAATTTGATAAATACTGTACCAGGTGAATATTTTGTTGCGGGACAAGATAGTGGTTTTTTCAATAATTTTGCACAAGATAAAAATGGTGGGATTCATCTTGTGTACTATCAGATGCCAAAGAGAACTATACTTTGGGCTTATGCTCCTAGCATAAAGACTGGATTTACAACAACAGAAGTTATAGACGAGGCAGGTGAGAACGATAATTTTGGGCTTTATCCGAGGGTTGTTGTTGATTCAAAAAACATTCCTCATGTGATATACATAAGACATATAGAAAATGGTAATCAAGTTTTTAAAATCTATCACGCTTTCAGAGTTGAGGATAATAAGTGGATCGTAAATCCGGTCAATATAGGTTGTTCCTTTGAGCCAAAAGCTGAAATGCTTGATGCTGCAATAGACCAGGAAGATATAATTCATATAGCCTATATCGGTTATGATAAGAGACTTTATTATTTAGCTGTTGATATACAAAATAATACCTTGAGTTGTGAGCAAATTGATCCTGCGATCGGAGAGAAGGCAAGAGTACCTTCCGGTGGAGCTATTTCAGAGTGCGTTAATATGAAAATAGATCAATCAGGAAAAATTCATGTTGTATATTACGATTCAGAAAATGGTAATCCAAAGTATGCTTTTAAGAAGAAAGGCGATATAGATTGGAATATATCTGTTGTTGGTTGGGAAAGAGTTTATAATGAGGAGATACAGTTTTCAAGAGGTGTTTTGGGTTATGAGGCGACCTTAAAATATCCTTCTAATGAATCAAGACTTGATACAAATATTTATGCTTTGGCTCCAGGTGGGAGAAAAGAGGTTCCTCGAGAGTTCTGGGGATTTAGAGGTAGCCAGACCGTAGTTCTTTCAGATGCGGTTGTAGGTCCCGGAAAGGATTTTGATTTGAACATGAAGTTTTATATAAACTATGTTAGAATAGATACTTCTCCAGATGATGATGGGCGATTTTGTGCTGTTGGATATAATGATGTTTATGAACCTTTTGTGGCGTACTCTAACTCTACAAAATCTACTTTGGAGTTCGCTGAATTTAAAGCAGGAAACTGGGAAAGAGAGTCCGTAGACAATGTCTTTATAGGTTCAAGAATAAGCATAGCTTACTTTTTTATACAAGACAAAAGATATCCTGCAATTATATATCCTGACTCTCTGAGAACAATTATAAAATTAGCAGTTCTTGATAATTCTGGCGGGCAAAAGAGATGGAATATAGTTAATACTATAGCTCGGGGTATAGTTGGACTACATCTTTTTGGTGATTCTTTACCAATTTTGGGTCTTGTTGGAATGTCATATATGAGGAACGAGAAGGGAGACTACCAACTTTTCTTTGCTGTCAGTGAATTCCCGGAAGTTCTTACAAGGTAAATTTTTTGAAAAAAGCAAATTTTTCATTTATATTTTATCTTTCTTATCTTATTATGTCTGTTAGAGATCAAAAATATATTTTTGATTTGGAGAAGAAATTTTTGAGAACTGATTTACCAGAGATAAGACCGGGATATGTTGTCAGGGTATGGACAAAAGTCAAGGAAAAAGACAAGGAAAGACTTTCTCACTTTGATGGAATTGTCATATCTATAAGAGGAAGGGGAACGGGTAAAACTTTTACTGTAAGGAATATTGTAGGTGGAGTCGGAGTTGAGAGAATTTTTCCGTATTATTCTCCATACATAGAAAAAATTGAAATTTTAAGAAAGATTCCTGTAAGAAGAGCAAAACTCTATTACCTGAGATATAGAAAACAATCAGAACTTTTCAGAGAATAATTTTCTATTTCTTTTCAAGAAAGTAATTCTTTCTTTCTTTTCTTTTTTTCTTTGAATAAGATAACAAAACTCTAAACAAAATGACAAAACTTTTGTAAGAATTGTTAAATTAAATATAGATATTTTTTTCTGCGGGGAGTTTTATCTGGGTTAAATCAGGCGGGGTAAAGACACAACGGGGTACAAAGAAAGAAACAGATAAAAAAATAATAGAAGAAACAAAAAAGAGGGATATGAGAATGGAAAAGAAAGTTAAATTAAACTTTGTTTTTTTTGTTCTGATTTTATCTACTATACAGATTTCTTTTATTTTTTCCTGCTCAAGAAAAGAAAAAAGCGAAACGGAAGAGTTGGGATATTTTTTTGAAAGGAAAGGAGCTCTGAGCCCAAAATCAATATGGTGTGCAGCTCAAAATAGTTCATATTCTGCACCTGTTTGTCCTCAAAATGTTGATGGTTGTTCTTCTTGCCTTGATGGAGTGGGCAATTCTTCTGTTATACCGGAACCTTATCAACCGAACACAATTTTTAATTCTTGCCCAGATAAAGCCGGAACCTCAACAGGTATAAATGATTTAAATAGTGCATATATAAGAATACAAAGTATTGAGGTAGAATCTTTATCACAAGAAGGTTTTATTCAACCCGGGAAGAACATAAAAGTTACTGTAAGATCGTGGTGTAATAACTATGCCGACTTTATTGACATTTTCTTTACTGATAATGCAGACTCCCCCAGTTGGCAATATATAGGTTCTTGTAGGTGCGGAGTAAGTGGAAGCTTTGTAAGTCAGGGTAGCTTCCCTGGACTTGTATCAAGTGTATGTGTGCGGTATAATTATCTTGAATTTGCTCACATTATATTGACTTTGCCGAACGCAACGGGTAAGATGGCAATAAGAGCAAGGGTTCAGAATTCAAACTCTTCTCAAACTTTATCCTGCTATGTTTCTTCTGCTGTTTACGATCACGATGACCTTGTATTTGAAGTCCAAAATCCTCCATCAAGTTTTGCCTGCGGAGTTTATAATTCAAGTTTTCAAGCTCCTGTATGTTATGGAGATGGTTGGTGTGGAACATGCAATCTAGTTCCTTGCCGAGATACAGTAAATGACACGGCGGAGAGCCCAACAGGGTTTTTCCAGTGTGAAAATGGAGGAAATGAACCAAACCAACCAAATACTTTGTTTTCCGGATGTTCGGATAGATCAGAAGACGATTCAGGTTATTTAGATGAGCAGATAAGAAGAATAAATGTCAAAAGTTTGGCTCCGTCTGGTAAGTTTGAAGGTGGGCAACCTGTTGAGGTCTCTATGCTGGTCTCATGTACTTCTGGAACACAAATAGTTTTGGCTTATGCAAGCGGGGTCACTTTTGCTCCTTATCAGAGTGCAAACTGGAGGTATCTTGATACAATAAGATGTCCAACTTCTCCTTTGAACCAAAGAACATGGAATGTAGTTGATTACAATTTCAGGCTTGATAATGTTGAGGGATGGCATGCGGTAAGGGGAGTTATTTTCAGATGTCCCGGATGTGGAACTATATCAGGGATTTGCCCAAACTATAATTATCGTGATGCCGATGATTTTGTGTTTTTTGCTAAATCTTCTGTTTCTTCAAATCTACCGGTATGTGCAGTGTTTGATAATACGACAGTTGATGGAGATTCATCTTACATGACTCCTAAATGTAGAGCAGGTTCGTCAGAATGTTCAACTTGCAATTTGGTCCTATTAAGATATACGAGTGAGCCTAATTATTCTAACACTCTTGCTACTACATCTTCATGTTCTGACCAGAGTGGAACATATGATGTTTGGATAGATAGGATTGATATAAAGAGCGGTACAGGGACTTTTTCTCCTGGGGCAACCGCTGAAGTTAATGTGTTGGTTAATTGTCCCTCTTCTGCTTCTGTTCATTATTCAAGAATTTTTCTTGCTTTGCTTTATACTGCTAATGCTGATTCACCTTCATGGCAAAGGGTTTTAACATCTACTGCTTGTACGACAGCTGGAAAGCAGCTTTTCAAAACAACTATAAAGCTTGGGAGTAATCCAGGCGGACACGCTATAAGAGCGATGGTGAAGTTTGATGCATTTTCTCCTACACAGGTTTGTGCTACCGGTCCTTCAGCAGATACAGATGACCTTGTTTTCATAGTGGGTGTTCCACAAGCTCCACTAAATTTCAAGGCAGAGGCTATATCTTCAGATACTATAAGATTAACTTGGAATGATGTTCAAGGTGAAGATAACTATGAGTTAAGATGGACAGATAATTTTACTTCAGATTTTTCATCTTGGTTTGTTCATCCCGCTTCGCCTTTACCTCAAAGTAGTACATATTATTCTGATACTTCTTTGCCTTCGGGTACGCATAGGTGTTATGCATTAAGATCGTGTAATGTGAATGGTTGTTCAGATTTTGTTTGGGATTGCGCAACGATTTTGCCAGCTGGTTCTGCGTGTGCCCAATATAGTCCCCTGTGGAAGGTTCCTATATGTCCTGACAATATCAATAATTGTTCAACTTGTAGTTTAGTTGTATCAAGAGATAATTTGCCGTCAAGGCCAGAGCAAAATACTCCAAACTCGTGGTACTCATCCGCTTGCCTTGACGGTAATGGTGGAGATTGGTATTCATCTCGTAGCATAGAGAAGATAACTCTTGCGACAACGGCTCCGTCTTTCAGTTCAGGATTCCCAATATCAGTCACAGTGAGAGTATTTTGTAGTTCAACGGCAGATTATGTTCATTTATATGTATCAGCGGGTACATCACCAGTTTCGTGGAGCCGAGTTGGTTCGCAAGCTTGTTCTGTCTCAAATCAAGTACAAGATAAGACATTTTCTTTTACGCCTTCTTCTGGGGGGTTGTGGTATGTAATAAGGGCAGTCGTTACAGGTTCTACTCCATCAGTTTGTCCAACAGGGAGGTTTGACGAAGTAGATGATATAGCTGTGAGGGTGGGAGGAGTTCCTGCCACTCCGGGAAGTTTTAGTGTTGTATTTCTTGAGCCAGATATAGCTCGCATTACATGGAGGGATGTCTTGGGGGAAACATATTATAGGTTAGTATCTTCCCCGTCATCTTCTGGAACATTTACAGAAGACATTCCGCATTCACCATTCCCGGAAAATACGACATATCATGACCATCAAGGTATGCAGCCAGGTGAAGTTTTATGTTTTAAGCTTTCTGCCTGTAATGATACGGGATGTTCTACGGAAACATCAACAGCTTGTGCGGTCAGAGCTCCAAATCCACCTTATGGTTTGCAAGTTACATCTTATAGCACAGAAAGTATGGGTAGCGTTGCTCAATATGTCGTAAGATTTATAGATAATTCTGCAAATGAAGATGGATTTGTTATAGAAAGAACAACAAATGGTTCAACTTGGACAAGAGATACTTGGTCATCTAATTCAACTACATATACAGGCGAGCTTACAAGGTACTATTCTTTATCTGCGGAGTTAAGATGGTGTTTCAGGGTTGCAAGCTTCAAGAGGAATCCAGTAACAGGTGCTTTAACTCTATCATCGTGGGCAGATAATGCTACAAGGTGCGTTGTTGGTGTAAGAGCTCCTTCTAATTTATACGGTGAAGGTGTACCGGTTGTGAGAACTTTAAGATTTTTCTGGCGTGATAACTCTTCTTATGAAGCAGGGCAGAGATTTGAGTGGAGATTACAAACTTCGCCAACATACACAAGAGATTTATTATCACCTAACTCTGAATACTATGAAAAGCAATTTCCGTCAGAGGATGTGTATTGCATGAGGGTGACGAATTGGTGGGTAGGTTCTGGAACTGGTTCGGAGTTAGGTTCATACTCACAAGGGTATTCTGGGGAGATATGTAAGCTCGCTGTTGGTAGTCCGTTTCCCATAGATGCCTTTGTTGAATCGGGAGGAGTTAGACTGACTTGGCAAGACAACACAACACAGGAAACAGGTTTTCAAGTATATTATACATCATTTGATGGAGTTTCGGGTTGGGTACTTCTTGCATCTCTTACGCAGAATACTACAAGCTATTTCCACAACATTTCATCTTCTAATAAAAGGTATTGTTATATGGTAAGGGCGGCAAAGGGTTCAAATTACTCTGATTTTTCTAACATAGTTTGCATATCGTATCAGATGCCAGCCTGCACTTCTTTGAGGTCCCTGAATGTTGGAAGCGGAAATCCAATTAATGGAGTCCCCCTTGATGACGGAAACACCATATACCTTTCTTTTGCAAATAGAGTTTCTGGAATTTGGAAGTCGGGTTCTACAAAGTGGGGAGTAAGTTTGCCAACAACAATTTCATCAAATATATGCTCCCTATCACAAGATAGAATATTTGTGGGGTTGGCAAACGGTTCAGCTTATATAATAAGCAAAGCGAATGGGGCTACTCTGAAAAGCAAAAGTTTAGGTACAGGTTCAATAGAAGGTTGTGCTGTTTCTTCCAAAGGAGAGATATTTGTGGCAACATCGGGAGGTTCTGTTTATAAGTTAGATCCTGCTCTGAATACATTAGCATCTCATTCTGCAGGTTATCAAGTTACAGCACCAGCGATAGATGAGGTGAGAGGTTTAGTGTATGTTCCGCGCCAAGATGGAACTATTTTGGTCTATGATATGAACTTAGGTTCTTTTGGTAGTGTGAGTTTAGGAACAGGTGTAAGTTCGGGGGTTGCGATAGGACCGAAAGGTGAGATTTATGTAGGAGGAACGAACGGCTATTTATATATGGTGACAAGAGTGGGAACGAGCTTTTATGTGAAATCGCAGAATGTGGGAGGGAGTATAGTGGTAAGTCCAGTTGTATATCAGTGGGGAGCGGAGGTTACGGTTGTTGTTGGATCAGATACTGGGGTAGTGAAAGCATTTAGATTAGATAACAATATGAATTTGGTAGAGGTTTGGAGTCAGACACTTGCAGCGGGAATAATGGGTTCGCCTGTGATAGTAGGAGATGTAGTATATTTGGGCGTTGGGGGAAATATAGAAGGTAGAAAGATAACAGATGGTAGTTCAGTGTGTTCATATTCACTTTCGGGGGGGACATCAGGAAGTCCATTAGAGTTAGGAGGAGGAGATGTAGTTGTAGGGGATAGTGCAGGTAGGTTGCATATAATAGCAGGGGGAGGAGAAGCGAATGGTGGGGGATGGTGGGTATCATATCAGATGAGAGGAAAAAGGGCAGTGGGTAGTTTATCCACAACAAACAGGGCTTTGGCATACGAAGAGTCAAGATATTGTCCGTATTCATCGGCTCCCGGAAACGTACTATATTCAGTTATATCTGCGGAAATAAGGAGTGATTATGCGGGTATGGAGATATTTGCAGTGAATAATACGGGTACTGCGACCAAGGCATATCTTATAAGTGGTTCGGGTTCAGCAGCGGGGCAAGTTATATGGAGTTATAGTGTAGGTCAAGTTGTATGGAGTGTTCCAGCTGTGGGTAATATAGATGCGGATAGTGAGCCGGAGATAGTGATAGGAGTAGATGATGGTAGAGTGATGGTTTTTGGAAGTAATGGTTTCAAAACTCAAATTTCTTTATGCGGACCAGTTAGAGCGGTGACTTTGGCAGATGTAGATGGAAATGGAGATTATGAGATAATAGCAGTTGTAAAAAAATGTAATAGGGTATATGTTTTAGATTGGGATGGTTCAAGTTTGCAAGTTCTGATGAGATTTGATTTAGCATCGGGTTCGGATAATAACTCGTATGCTGTGTGGTTTGGAGGAAAAATATATGTGACGGGACTTGATGGTAAGTTGTATATATTTGATTATGGTTCGTATTTAACAACTACTGTGAATGTGTCAGGTTATGGATTAGATACACCTGCGATAGGTGTTGTGGATGGGGATGGAACGCCAAAGGTAGTATTTGGTGGAAGGGATGGGAAAGTATATATAAGAGATAGTGCAGGTGATGATAAGGGGTTGATAGATCTATCAAGCAATGTAAGTTCAGCGACATGTTTTAGGGTATCTTTGGGAGATGCAAATAATAATGGTATAGATGAGATATATGTTGTTGCAACAGATTGTAGTAGTAATGCTGGTAATTCGTATCTTATAAGTATTGAATGGAATGGAGCATCTTATCAGGTAAAGTGGGTAAGGGGTCCGTTTGGAGGTGTGAATGCAGGTAATGTGGTAGTTGCAGATTTTGATTTAGATGGTGTGGGAGAAATAGCAATTATAACTCATGATGGGACACTATATGTTTATAGGTATGATGGGGTTTTGAGTTTTGTAGGGAGATATTATTTTTCAGGTGCAGGAGCTCGTGGAGGTATTAGTGTGATAGATGTGGACGGGGACGGGAGACAGAACTTGGTATTTGGAGATAGAGCCGGATGTGTGCATGTATTTGAATTTGGTCAGGGTACAGCTTCAGGCACGATATGGTGGGGTTATAACAGGCAGAATCCACAGCAGAATGGTGTAAGATGAAATGAAAAAGGTTTTTCATTGTTACCTTGCTTTCTCAATTTCGTCAAGTGCGTGAGGATTTTCCAGAGATGAAATATCCCCCAGGGGTTTCCCTAGGAATTTATTTCTTATAATTCTTCTCATTATTTTTGCATTTCTTGTTTTTGGTAATGCACTAACAAATTTTACATCTTTTGGAGTTATAGGTTTTCCTAAATTTTCTGCCACTACTCTTTTGATTTCCTCCTTTATCTCGTCTGATGGTTCAAATCCTGGTTTCAGTACAGCAAAAACAACAGGTACCTCACCTTTTATTTCATCTGGAACCCCTATTGCTGCGCACTCCAGGACTTTTCCAGTTTCAAGTACAACAGTTTCTATCTCTGCGGGTCCAACTCTTTTTCCTGCTATTTTCAGAGTATCGTCGCTTCTTCCGTGAAGGAACCAGAATCCATCTTCATCTTGGGAAGCGAAGTCTCCGTGAAACCAGACTCCCTCAAATCTTGACCAGTAAGCCTCCTTGTATCTTTCAGGGGATTTCCAAAGACCTCTTGTCATTCCGGGCCATGGTTTTTTGCATACGAGTTCTCCTACTTTCCCTCTTTCAACGGGTTTTCCATCTTCATCAAAAATGTCTATATCCATTCCAAGAGCCGGTCCGGTAAGACTCATAGGTTTAATTTCATCTATTGGATGAGGAGATAGAAAGCAAGCTGCAACCTCTGTTCCACCTGAAAGATTTATAATGGGTATTTTTCTTTTTCCTACTTTTTCAAATACCCACATATATGGAGCGTAGTTCATCGGTTCTCCCGTTGAGCCTACAAATCTCAGGGAATCTAATGGTTTTTTGATAACATCTTCATCTTTGAACTTCATCAAAGACCTGACGAATGTTGGTGAAAGTCCAAGAGCTGTTATTTTGTGTTGTGAAATCATATCAAATACTCTCGAAGGTTGAGGGAAATCAGGGGCTCCATCGTATAGGAACACTGCTGCACCGTTTGCAAGAGCTCCGACGAATTCCCATGGTCCCATTATCCATCCTATATCTGTTATCCAGAATAAAATTTCTCCCGGTTTCATATCCATCTGGAAAGCTCCTTCTTCGGCTATTTTCACTAAAAATCCTCCGTGTACATGGACAGCTCCTTTTGGTTTCCCTGTTGTTCCTGATGTGTAAATTATCATAAAAGTATGTTCTGCTTCTGTTTCTTCTGGTTCTGCACCTTTTTCGTTTAGTATTTCTTCTGCGTATATATCTCCTTTTGATTTGGGAATTTTTTCGTCTGTGTATTTGAAGACTATTTTGTGCTCACAGATATCTTTTGCGGCTTCGTCTGCGACTTCCTTCATATTAACGAATTTCCCTCTTCTTTTCGTTCCATCTGCTGTTATGAGTACTTTTGCTTCTGAATCTTCTAATCTAACTCTTACGGCTTCTGGACCATATCCTGAAAACATCGGAACAACTATTGCGCCTATATAAGCTATTGCAAGATAAGACGCTAATGCCTCGGGGGTCATAGGCATAAATAGACCGACTCTGTCTCCTTTTTTTACTCCGAGTTTTTTCAGACCAGCTCCTATTTTTGCTACAAGTTCTGCAAGTTCTCCGTATGTTAGAGTCTTTGTTTTACCTTCTTCATTTTCCCATATTACGGCTTTTGAATTTTTGTTCCAGCGCAGACAGTTTTCTGCAAGGTTTATTTTCCCATCGTAGAACCATTTTGACCATTCTATTCCCTGAGATACATCAAGAACTTTTGTATATTTTTTCTGCCATTTTAAACCTAAAAACTCTTCAACTTCCTTCCAGAATCTTTCAATATCTTCGCATGATTTTTTTCTCAGGTCCCATATATCTTTTGCTCCGAACTTGTGCATGAACTTTGCGACCCTGCTTTTGAGGTAATCTCCGTATGGTTTCCATATTACTGGGAGTTTTTCCTCCATATTCAAGATTTTAATTTATGCTTTGTGAATTTTGTTTTTTTAATTTTTAAATTGAATACTTGTTCAAAAATTTTGATGTATATATTATCTTGAAATTTGGTTTTTGTTAAAAAATTTCCTATTTCTTATTTTTTTAATTGTATGTCATTTTTTCGTAGTGGTAGTTTTGCTCTTTTTTTATTCTTTTGTTGTTTTTTTATTTTACTTTTCTGGTTTTTTATTTTTTCGTGTGAAAAGAGAATAAATCCCGTTATTTTTTGGCAATTTGATTTATATCATCAAGAAAGATTTTTTTCTCACTCTACATCAGAAAAAGATTTTTTTTCTACCAATAAGGGTGAAATAATGGTCGTGTCTTTTCCTTCATATCAGCGTACCTGTTTGGTAAAGTTGTATCCTTCAAGTTCAATATATGTTCGGAGAGTTTCAGCTCATTTTGGGAGGGTTAATATTTACCTTGATTCGGTTTCGGGTAATGTTTTGGTTATATCTTCTGATTGTAATTTTTACATAAAGGATGTTGTTCTCGAAGGGGGAATTTTGAGGGTGTTATCAGATGGTGAAAAAATTAGGATTGAAGTTCTTGAAGGCTCGGCTAAAATATTTGATTTCAATATCAAAAAGGGGCAAGGATATGTCTTGGAAGAAGATAAAATTTATATGATTCCGAAGGAGGTATCTCTCGTTTTCCCAAAAGATGGAATAGATGTGACTATACCTTTATTTTTATGGGAAAAAGTTCAAGAGGCAAAATCATACTTTCTTGAAATATCGTTGGATCAAGATTTTCTTAACTCCATATTTTTCTCTGAGATAAAAGAAAATAGGTTCTTTCCTGATTCTTTTACTTTGTTCAGATTTTCTGGTAGCTTTTTTTGGAGAGTTTGGTATGAAACAGAAGATGGTAGATTTTCTTTTTTCTCTGAAACAAGAAAAATAAGGATTCCTTCTTTTTGATTTTTAAGTTTCTCTTTGGATTTTTATATCTTCTGCTGTAAGTGATAGAGGTTCTATTTCAATTACTCTATTGTTTCCTGTATCTGCGACAAGGATTGAACCCATCATTATTCGCAAACACTCTGGATAGCTTAGATTGGTATTTTGTAAAATCATGGTTGATAATCTTTTTTCGCATAGAACCCTTATGGAGTTATTGAAAAAGTCTGAAATGAAAATTGTGTCTCTATATTCTTCTAAGGAGTTAGGAGAAAATAGGAGAGAATTTTCTGCAGGTCCATCTTTATGGGCTTCGCCTTTGCCTCCTGCTAATCTGTTTATTATTTTTTCTCCTGAACTTAAATCTAACTCTTTTATTGATGAGTCATAAGAATCTACAAAAATTATTTTTCCGTCTTTTACTGTCAGGTCTGATATAAGAGATGAGCCATCCCCTAATTCAATGATCTCTTTTTTTATCTCGTTTTCATTCAGTTTTACTTTGTATATTTTGTTTGTCAAAGAAGCTACAAGGAGAATATTTTTGCCCAAAGTCCTTATTGATTTTGGGAAAGGAATAGATATTTTACCAACCAATTTTCTTTCCCACAAGTTGAAAATTTTTACATCATTATCTCCGAAATCGCATACTGCAAGCAAAATCAATTCCTCGTCATTAGATATAAAATCCAGCCCTTCAGGAAATTTTATTTCTGTGTTATAGTATTCTTTTCTTATAACCTCAACAAGTTCAAAGAATCTCCAAGTTAGAACTATTATTTCTCTTTTCCCAGAGTTTGAGATAGCTATGAATTTAGGTTTTTTCAAGCATGCTATTTTTGTGGGAAAACAAAAATCAACTTCTCCTATTTCTTTTGCGCGCTCAACATATTTTCTGTAAGCTAATATTTTGTATAGCTCATCATCATAATCAAAACCGAAAATTTCTGATTTTAGTTTTTCTTCTTGGCCCTTTTCTTTTTGTTCCATTGTATCATCTATATAAAAATCCTCATTTCTTTTTTTTATCGCTTTTTTGAGGATTTGATTGAAAATTTCTTCGTATCCTTCTATTTTTTCTGGTTTGATTGAGTTTTGTGTTTTATTTTCCAGTGTGGTTTCCAGTATAATTGAAGGAAATTTTTTTACATCAAAAATTTCTATTACTTCTTTCTCATTATCCACACAAACTGGGAATTCAAATCCAAATTTTGATATTATTGTTTCTGCGAGCTTTCTATCTATTTTTTCTTCTTTTGCCGGGACTATAAATAAAATCACATTTTTTATTCCAGAAAAATCTACTATGTTCTCAATGTGATTTTTTGTGATGGGGTGCCGTGGAGTTGTTATGACTACAAAGAAATCTGATTCAAACTTTTTCAGATTGTCAAAGTTGAACCATTCTGAATTTGCTGGAAGCTTCAAAAGTAGATTCCTTATTTTATTTTTCACGAAGTTTTCTTCGTTATTAATTTTGGTCATAAAGCTCATGTATTTTTCCTTTCTTTTGTGTTTTCTGTATTTTCATTTTTCAGATCTAAACAAATAAAAAATTTAGTCATTTTGTTTTTTTTGTGTTAATTTGAAGTTATGAAGATTATTCTTATAGACAACTACGATTCTTTTGTTTATAATCTTTATCAATATTTATGCGAACTCGGGGCAGAGGTTGATGTGTTCAGAAATGATGAGGTTCCAAAAGATTTATCAAAATATAATGCCATTGTTATCTCACCAGGTCCCGGGAGACCCGAAAATTCGGGAAGATGTCTTGAAGTTGTTGAAAAATATGCTGGAAAAAAACCAATTTTAGGAATATGTCTTGGTCATCAGATAATAGGTTATGTATTTGGAGCGAAGATAAGGAATGCGAAAACTATAATGCACGGAAAGGTATCAAAGATAAATCACGACGGGAAAGGAGTTTTTCAAGGTGTAAGTAATCCAACTTATGCTACACGTTACCATTCTCTTGTCATAGATAATTTACCTGAGGGATTTGTTATATCTGCAACATCGGAGGAAGATGGTGAGATTATGGCAATAAGACATATCAGCTTACCAATAGAGGGGGTTCAATTTCATCCCGAATCTGTTATGACATATGAAGGGAAGAAAATGTTAGCTAATTTTTTGGAGATGGGAAAAAAGGTAGTATAGTATTGCCATTCGTGTAGCCACTCCGTTTCTTACCTGCTCAAATATAGCTGAGTTTTCTGAATATGCAACTTCTGAATTTATTTCAACTCCAATATTCATCGGTCCGGGATGCATAATTACAACATCTTTGTTTTTTTCTTTCAGTGTTGTTATTAAATTTTCATCAAGTCCCCATATTTCGTTGTATTCTCGGTCAGAAGGGAAATAAAAGTTTCCGTGTCTTTCTTTTTGTAGTCTCAGAGCCATTACGAAATCTGACTTGAAAAATTCACTATCAAATTGTGTTTTTATTTTTATGTTGCCATTCCCAAGCTTTTCTATTCCTTTCGGTAAGGTTGTGTAAGAAGAAACCAAAATTACATTCATTCCTATTTTTGAAAAAAGTTTTATTCCGCTTCTTGCGACTCTGCTATGGAGTATATCTCCGACTATTGATATTGTAGCTCCCTTTAAATCATCAACTTTTCTTAATTTTTTTCTGGTTAGCATGGTAAATAGGTCAAGGAGAGCCTGAGTTGGGTGTTCATTTTTCCCGTCTCCCGCATTAATTGTGGGAATTCCTGAGATTTTTGCCACTATGTGAGGAAAGCCTTCTGCCCTGTGTCTTATTACAAGAAAATCAACGCCGAGGGCTGTAATAGTTTTTATTGTATCAAGTAAAGACTCTCCTTTTTCAACTGATGAACCTTTTTCGGAAAGATTTACTGTATCTGCCGAGAGAGTTTTTGCCGCTATTTCAAATGAAACCCTTGTTCTTGTTGAAGGCTCAAAAAAAATAAGTCCCACCGATTTCCCTCTTAATGTCGGAACCTTCTTTATATCTCTTGATAGAATTTCAAGCATAGAAAAAGATAACTCAATTATGTTTTCAACATCTTTTTTTTCAAGGTCATCAATAGAGAGAAGATGTTTTGACATTTCAAATCAATATATTATTAAGTTTTGCAAAAGTTTTTGAATTCCTATAAATTTCTGTATGACTGAGAACACATCGTTGAACATCTGATTATTTGGAACTAAAAATGAGTTTCTTTTTGATTCATCTTGACACCACCTTGACCAGATTTGCTCTGTTATAGCAACCTCACACGGTTTCAGCTTTATTGCTCCTCCAAAAGATGGATCTTCAAAGAGTATATAGATTATATATTCTTGGCTTTTGTAATCGTCAAATTTATCTGTTGAAGCCTGAGGGAATACTCCATCTTCATCAAGCCTGTCAAAGTTTTCATAAATGAAGTGTTTCATATCTCCTATTGTGAAAACCGGAGGTACAAATTCTTGATTTGTTATGCCTCTGAACCCCCGTGGAACTTCAACCTCTATTGCAAGAACGGGATTTCCTTCGTAGAATGAAACCTTCGGAAGAAATCTGCGTAGTGGATTTTGAAGGAGATTTTTCAGGTTTATCTCAATGAAATCTGGTAAGTCTTCGCCAGTAATTCCTGATGGAAACAAGCTCAAAATATCGGTCAATTTTAAGTTGTATTCTCCTTTTAAAGATTTTATTATACCTTCTAAATTTGCTTTGGCTGAAAGTATTGGGAAAAATCCTTTTCCTATTCTACCGCTTATAGTTAGATTGTTCTTGCATATAACCTCGTCCGATGATGAACAATCTTTTACACTCTGAATTGAGTTTTCTATTTTTTGTATGGCATCTTCAAGTTCTGCTATAAAAGTTGATGGAGAAAACCAACTTTTGAATTCAAAAAGATTTTTATTAAATTCTAGCATAGTTCCCATGTTTCTCAGTGATTCTGGATCAAAGGAGAGTGTTGGCGGTTCAGTCTGTGGTGGTATAATTATTTCATTTCCTAAAAGGTAAATTTTTACTGCTTTCAGCAATTTGAAAACTGCTATTATGAAATCAAGAGATTCTTTTCCCACGCATCCTGTCATGTTCGGGAATGAGAATAGTAAGAAAAAGCTGATACCACCGGAGGGTATTGGACCACATAGCTTTTTTTCAATTCCTAACCCTTTAACTTCTTCATAGATTTTTTCAATCTCATCTACTATGTCTTGATTATATTTGAATAGTCCTTCCTTTATGAATATTCCAATATCTGATATTATGACTCCGGTCTTCCCTGACACTTCATTTGAAAATAAAAATGTTTCTCTTGCTTTTTCAAATAATCCATATCTTAAAAAGCTCAATCCTTCTTGTATTATGCAGTTTTCATCATATCTTTTGCAAAGGTATATTTCACCTAAATCATTTGTGTAATTTGGAGTTGAGGCCTCAATAAGTTTTGGTATAGATTCATCTGCCGTAATTGTAAGTAGAAATGTTTGGTTTGCCGGAAGTAAAAACCAAAAGTATGGTTCGTCTAAATTATATCTTACTATGTTTGGTATTAGTTTTGATTTTGAAGAAGCTAACTCTATAAAATATTTTTCTGAACCTATAACTTTTCCTGTTATATAGCTTACATATTCAAGTTCAAGATTTATGTATCTTACTGATTCTGGATTTTCTACTTTTATTTCTGCCGGGAAAAATCCAAATTTTGAGAATATAATTCTTTTGGCTTTTGATGAGAAATTGAGTGTTATAAATTGCGAATTAGTTATCATCTTTACAAATTCGCCCTCAACCCAAACTATTATAGGAAATAAAGGAATTTTTACTTCTGATGTAATATATGGGACATTTTCTTCCTCTTTTAGTCTGAATCCTTTTTGTGGAATTTGAGTATCTTGAATTAACAAAACATTATATCTTGATTTTTCTCCTATTTTTATGTCGTATAGACCCGGGGATAAATTTGTGATATTTTGAGTAGTTGAACTATTGAAGGTAAGATTAGCAGTGTAGCCTTCTGGGACCTTTTCTAATATTATATTTTCTCCTTTTTCAGCTAAAACAGAAATGCTTTCTGGAAAGTAAAATTTTTCTAGTTTATCTAAATCTACGACTTCCCAGTCTTTTATTTTTTCAATTTCAATTTTTGCATACCATGTTGCCGATACTAAGAAGAACTCGCTTACTCCTTCTGGGTATCTGAAAATAATTGTTCCTTGTGAAAGGGTAGGGGAGACAAAGTTTGTTTCTGGCACAACAGCAAGAATATATCCTTCTTCTCCGAGATTTTTTCTGAACATCATATATTTTTCAAAGTTTCTGAAGTGAAATATTTTTGTTTTTAACTCTGATATTTCTATTTCTTTTTTTAGCTCTGTTATTACTGCAAGAGTTCCTTTTTCTACAAAAATTTTATCATTTTCTGTTTCTATTTTTATTCTAAATTTTCCTGATTTATCTGTTTTTGTTTCTTCAAAGTTTTGTAGATTCCTAACTATTGCACCTTCTTGTGGTTCTCCCTTAAAAGTAACTAACCCTTCAAACAGATTCTCTTGATGAATTTTTTTTGATTTCTTACACGAAAAATTAGTAAAGAAAAATAAAGAGAAAGTTATAAAGGAAACGAGAGCTGATATTCTGAAACTTGAAAATAAAAACTTTTTTTGCATATAAAAAATTTAATAAGTTTTTGGGTTAGAAATACTTTGCGATGAAAATAAATCTTTTATTTATTTCAGAAGTTTTTGAAGATTTCAAAAGTTTTTGAGGATTTCGAAAAATGAATTTTATGGAAAGGTCAGAAAGAGTTTTTACAACTTCAAGGCAAGATGCTTGGTGGGCCGAAACTATTGTAAGTGCAACCGTTTTTATATTAGCTATAATATACTCCTTAATAAGAGCAATTGAGGGAAAGTTCTTTGAGTGGGGACCTTATGTCTCTCCAATTTATTCTATACCTTTTGGTACCGCGTGGATTTCTCCGGCTATTTTTACTCTTTGGGTTCCCGCTGGATACAGAATAACATGCTACTTTTGTAGGAGAGTATATTACAGAAGTATTTTTATGGATCCTCCAGCTTGCGCGGTGAGAGAGCCAAAAAGAGAGTACAAAGGAGAATCTGCTTTTCCATATATACTTCTTAATATCCACAGATATTTTCTCTATCTTGTTATTATTTTTGTTTTTATTCACTGGTATCACGCTTTGAGTTCCATTTTTATGTGGGGAGAAAACAGAAGCTTTGGATTTGGAATAGGACTTGGCTCAATACTCATAATTTTAGATACGGTTCTGCTCACTTTATATGTTCTTTCATGTCATTCTTTAAGATACATCTTTGGTGGAAAAGAGGGATTTTTAGGACCTACAAGATACAAAATATGGGAATTTTTAAGTCGCCTTAATGAAAATCATGGATTTTTCTTCTGGGCAAGTCTTTTAAGTGTTGTTGTTGCAGATTTATATGTTCGTCTCGTTGCATCTGGGACAATAAACGATATAAGAATATTTTGAAATTAAGAATATTTTAAAATGAGCGAAAACTCAGGAATTCTCAAATCCCCCCAAGAGATAGAGAAAGAAAGTTATGATATAATAAGAAAGCTACTTCCGAAAGATATTTTTAGGAATGAAGATGAATATGAGCTTGCCGTAAGAATTGCTCATGCTACCGCAGATATTGAGATTGCAAAAACTCTGGTGTTTCACCCTTTGTTTATATCCGAAGCTCAAAAGGCGGTTGAGGAAGGTCTTCCAATTTTGGTTGATGTTGAAATGGTTATGTGCGGAATAAAAAATTATGCTCTTGATCTTAATTTAGATGTAGTTTGCAATATATCTTCTCCTGATGTTGTTGAGGAAGCCAAAAAATTTGGAATTACAAGGGCAGCTTTGTCTGCAAGGAAATCTCTGAAAGAAAGACAATTTGGACTTGTTGTCTGCGGAAATTCTCCAACATTTCTTTATGAGGTTATAAGGATAGTAAATAATGAAGAAGATGGATTTTTCCTGCCAAAAGCTATAATAGGCTTACCAGTTGGTTTTGTTAGTGCTGAAAATGTGAAAAGGGAACTTACGAAAGTTGAAAAAGTTCCATTCCTTACAAATCTTTCACCAAAAGGTGGAACTCCAACTGCTGTTTCATCTACAATTTTTATCTTGAACAAAGTCAGAGCAAAGCGGGGCAAGGAATTAAAATATGGACAACACACCTGAAAACTTTTGATTATCTCGTTTTCAGTTTTCCTCCTCAAAAACCAAAGTTTTTTCTTTCTCTCAAAAAACTTCTGATGGAAACACTAAAATTTACATTATGAAAAAAGGAGCATTAGTGAAAGGGAATAAGAGAAGATTAAGTAGAATAGATAAGATAGAAAAAGCCCTTCACGAACTAATTGAGGAAGGAAAAATAACATCAAAAAGAATAAGAGAAATATCAGAAGAAAATGAGAAAGGATTTAAAGAATTAAGAGAATCTATTGACAAGACTTCCGAAAGGGTAGATAAAGTTTATGAGTTATTTGATAAGACTTCTGAGAGATTAGACAGAGCATATGAGTTGTCAGAAAGGGCTTTTGCAGCGGCGGATAGAGCTTTTGCAGCGGCAGAAAGAGCCTCAAAAGAAGTGGCGAGGGCATCAGAAGAAGTTGCAAAAACATCCGAAGAGATAAAAAAACTAAAAACAGAGATAAGTCGTCTTACAGGAAGCTGGGGAGAATTTGTTGAAGGTATGATTGAGCCTTCCGCTATAAAGTTTATGGAGCAAAAAGGATTTAAGGTAGTTGGAGTGTATCCTGAGGCAAAAGTTTCACGAGACGGTGAAAATGCAGAATATGATTTATTTTTAGTCTGCGAAAAGAAAATAAAAAGCAGAAAAAAAGAGAAAGTTATTTTATTAGTTTCTGCTAAAACGAAAGTTTCTTCACGAGATGTGGATGAGCTTTTAGAAGATATGAAAAAATTTTTCTTTTTCCTTGAACAATACAGGGGTTTTAAGTTGATGGGAGCGATTGCTGGAATAAGATTTGGAAAAGGTGCAGATATATACGCTTTAAGGTCCGGCTTGATTGTTATGAAGCCAGCAGGAGAGGTTATGCAAATTCAGGAACCTAAAAAAATAAGATTTGTATCATAAAAATTCTGTATCATCATAGCTATTGGTTTTTATTCATCAAATGTTTTAGAGAAATTCTATTCCAAAAAGCAATCAGAATATCTTTATTGTATATGAAGGTTAAGTTCAAACCAGAAGATTTCTTTGTGGAGGAGATACTCAAAGATGGTGTTGTTCAGAAAACTCATGATACAAGAAAGAAACCCGGTAAATTTGCCATATACAAAGTTGAAAAAAAGAATATAGATACCTTATCTGTTATGTATTCTATGTCAAAAATACTTGGAATAAATCGTGATATGTTTTATTCTTGTGGTCTCAAAGACAAATACTCGGTATCTACGCAATATATTGCTGTTGATGAAAATGGTTTTAGGCACAAAATAGTTGAAAGATTGAAAGGTGAAGGGTGGAGCGCGGAATTTGTTGGAGAATCAAATGAACCTCTCTCACCTAAACACATAATCAGAAACTTTTTCAGGATAACTTTAAGAGATATTCATCCGGACGAACTTTCCGAATATGAAGAAAACATAAAAAGGGTAGCAAATTTGGGGTTCCCAAATTATTTTGACGAACAAAGATTTGGTTCTGCAAGACACTTTGCTGATTATCCGCAAGATAAAGAGGTTTTAGATTTTATAGGAAAGAGAGTAATAAAAGGAGATTTTGAAGGTGCTCTGAAAATACATTTTCAAGCCGTTTCAGACTACGATAGAAGCAGAGTAAAAAAGTTCAAAAAGATAATGAGGGAAAAATGGGGAAATTGGGCTGAATGCCTCGTTCATGCTCAAGATAAAAACGATTTCAGAATTTTGAGGTATCTTGTGAGAAAACCTAACGATTTCAAAGGAGCTTTTTCTATGATAGACCCTCGTCTTGGAAGACTTTACCTTGAAGTCTATCAAGATTTCATATTCAATAATGTTCTTGCAGAAGCAGTGAAGAGAAGGTTTTCTAAACATTATCTTTTCCCTTATTTTGTTGGCTATTTCGTTTTTCCTTACTTCCCGGAACAATCAGAAGTTGCTCTAATAAAAGACTTGAAAATTCCTTTGCCTCATCCTAATGCTGTTATCCCTCCCGAGATAGAAGATATATATCTTCAGGTTCTTGGAAAAGAGGGGGTAAAGCTTTCTGATTTCAAAAGCGGTATAGAAAATATAGATTTTGTTGATTCACAAAGAAATGCGTGGGAATTCGCTGAAAGTGTTGAATGGAAAATATCAGATGATGAGTTTCACGAAGGAAGAAAAAAAATAGAACTTTCTTTTTACTTGAAGAGGGGAGTTTTTGCTACAATATTCATAAAAAGTATAACTCCTCTTTTACCTATATCAGAAGTAGAGAAAAAACCTATACCGAAAATTTATACACGTGATGGAAAAGAAATTTCTGTCTCTTACAAAAAAGAGGACCGGAAGAAAAAAGTTATAATTCTGCCGACATAAGAAAAAATTCTTTAAGTTTTTCTCTTGTTATTTCATACATTTTCCCATCTTTGAGTAGAAAGTATCTTTGTGCCCACTGTGTTGTTTTGAGTTTGTGAGATACGATAAAAACTGTTTTTCCTTCCATAAGTTTTTCCAAAGAACTTATTATCTCTTGCTCTAATTTTGGGTCAAGCGAAGCTGTTGGTTCATCCATTATAACTATGGGAGAGTTTTTTAGTATTGCTCTTGCAATCGCTATTCTGTGTCTTTGCCCTTGAGATAGATTTTTCCCATTTTCTCCGCATCTGAAATTGAGTCCCCCGGGTATTTTTGATAAATCTAATTCTGCTATTTTGAGAGCTTTTTCAACTTCTTCTCTTTTTGCACCAGGCTTTGCAAAGGCTACATTATTGTAAATCGTATCATCAAATATAAAGGGTTCTTGTTCTACAATGCTTATAAGATTTCTTAAACTTGTGATTTCTATATCCTTTATATTCAGACCGTCTATTAGTATTTCGCCTTTTTGTGGGTCAAAGAATCTTGGAAGCAAAGATACCAAAGTTGTTTTACCTACTCCTGAGCTCCCGATTATTGCTACTTTTTCTCCTTTTGAGACTTTAAAACTAATTCCTCTGAGTACTGGTTCTGAATCAAAAGAAACCCAAACATCTCTGAACTCTATACTTTCTGAAAAATCTGCCTTTTTTATGTTGCCTGATTTTATTTCTGGAATTTCATCTAACTCGTTCACGCGTATGATTGATGGTAATGTTCTTGAAAATTCTGATATGGCATTTACAAATCTCTTTACTGGTTCCCAGATAGCAATTACTGCACCGAAGAAAGCGAGAAAACTTCCTGCGGTTATTTCCCCTTTGTTAAGCTGATATGATGAAAATATAATGACTGCTGCAACTATGAGTGCTCCACCAAATTCTGATATAGAAGATGAAAGTTCAGGTAAGATCGCACTTTTTATTTTATATCTTTTGAATGTTTTGAGATAGTTTTTAGTTGCCTCATAAAAAGAGTCAGCCGAGTATGTTCTTACAACCTTTGCTCCCTGAATTGCCTCCATTACTTTTTCTGAAATTTTATCTGTTGATTCTCTCGTTCTTTCAGATGCTTTTCTCACTTTTTTAGTTATGTATCTTACGGGAGCTAAAATCAGAAGGAATGATATGATAGATAAAACTGCAAGCTTTGGGTTCATATAAATGAGTACTCCTGCCAAAAAAATGAAAGATAAAGGTTCTCTTATGAGAGATATTATAGTTGATGGAAGACCTGATATTATCTCTACATCAGCTGATATTCTTGAAATCACAGAAGTTGAGTGTTTTTGTTTGTTCAAGGGGATATTAAGTAATCTCCTTATTATTTCTTGCCTTATATCTTTTATCGTACTTTGTATTGCAATTTGAGCTAAAAAGGAGGAGACAACCCTTGATACTCCGGCTCCGAGAAAGATTCCAATCAGAATTAGCGCAGTCTTGATCATGAAATTTATATCTTTTTGAACTATACCTTTATCTATTGCATTTTTTGCTAAAAGAACTGCTCCACCTCTTGATGAAGATGCTATTGCTGAAAAGGGTATGGTTGCTAATATATACCATATATACCTTCTGAAAAATCTGAAAACCTTCCTTATCTGCTGATATGTTTCGGCTTTCACTTTTTTACAAAATATTATCTTAAAAAGTTTATTTTCTTGATTATTTTTGTTGATTAATCATTTTTTTATGGGAAATTGCCTTGTCGCAATCATCTTAAATTATAATTTCTCACCTAAATTCAAAAATTTTTGCTAAAATTTCTCTTTAAACCCAAATCAATTATTACAATTTGTCTAATTCACATGTTCATAACTACATGTTTCAAACTCCTTGTAAATAGGGGAGAGAAAGAGCAAATTCTGAAACTTATGAGGAATTTCTCCTCTGCTGTAAGATCCTCTTTCAAAAGACTCCTTGAGGGTTTTACAACTTTGCAAGCTTACACAATAACAAGACAGAAATTTCCGGAACTCAACTCTCATTATGTAAATTGTGCAGTTGAGAAAGATGGGAAATTTTTCAAAGTTGTAAATCAAGAGGTCAGAACCCAAAAAAGCTCATTTTCGGTGGTAGAACCTTATTTGAAAAGCTCAAAAAGAATCATCTTCAAGGAAAAAGATTAAGGGAATTGAAAAGAAAATGGAAAGAAAAGAGGCAGGGAACTCTAATAAGCATAGGCGCAAAGCACATAACTCACAAAGGAAACCTTAACCTCAGATTTATCCCTGCTGAAAAAGGTAAAAACAATATTCTGTTAAGAATAGCTTTGAGAAACAGGAAATTTATATTAGCAAAGGTAAAAAGAGATTTGAGTGGGAAATCAGATAAGTGGGCTTTGTTTTTGGCAAAAATCTTATCAGGAGAGCAATTCCCTTACACTGTTGAGCTAAAACTCAAAGATGGTCAAATCTACGGATTTGTCAGGTTTTCTCTTGATGCTCCTCCTCAAACAATTACAAAATCAAAAGGAGTGATAGGAATAGACGTGAATGCAAGACCTTTCCATCTTGCTCTTGCGGAGGTTTCCCCTGATGGAAATTTACAAAGCTACAGATCAATCTATCTTTCTCATCTTTTAAGATGCAAAAGCAGAAACAGAAAAGAATACGAGGAGTGGTTAATAGCTCATGAGGTTATAAGATTTGCAAAAGAGAAAG
>Ga0272445_1000143_pt1 | contig 70155 bp, 66 predicted proteins | sample YNPCB0031_FD_194404 | JGI IMG/M metagenome (GOLD analysis project Ga0272445, IMG submission 194404) | Hot spring sediment microbial communities from Yellowstone National Park, WY, United States - YNP-CB-003-1 | ecosystem: Environmental > Aquatic > Thermal springs > Hot (42-90C) > Sediment...
TTATGCCGTATCTACTTACAAATCCATATGTTGGTTTATACCCTACTATTCCTGTGTATGAAGCAGGATTTCTTATAGATCCTCCTGTGTCAGTTCCCAGAGCCATGTGAGCCATGTAGGCTGATATTGCCACGGCAGATCCTCCTGAGCTTCCACCTGGAACATGATCTATGTTCCAGGGATTTCTTGTTATGCCGAAGAAGCTTGTCTCTGTGGTAGATCCCATTGCAAACTCGTCTAAATTAGTTTTTCCAATGATCACTCCTCCAGAGTTTTTTATTCTGTTTATTATAGTCGCGTCATATGGTGGCACGTAGTTCTCTAAGATCTTTGATGCACAAGTTGTTCTGATCCCCTCGGTAGATATATTATCTTTAACCGCTATGAGAATTCCTGAGAGAGGCTTTTTACTCTCTAGAGATTTTCTGACATCTTTTAAAACATCTTCAAGAGGTCTGAGAGTTATATATGCTTTTAAAATATTTTCTTTTTTCTCAATATTCTCATATACTTTATAAACTTCTTCTAAGGCTTCCGAAGGATTCTCTCGAAAGATCTGTGCTTGTCTATATATAGATGCTCCTCTTCTCATATCATCTCTCCTCAACAGTTCTAGGAGCTTTTACATATCTATTCTCTACTCTACTGTTTTTCTCAAGCCATTTAATCATCTCATCACCATGATCCTTTGGCTCGTCCTCTCTCAGAATATCTCCACGCTCCCACACATAGAATAGAGGCTCTATCTCCCCAAGATCTATTTCATCAAGTTTTTTAACAAGATTCATTAATTTGCTCACTTCTTCAACAAATTCTTCAAATTCTCTCTCATCAATTTTGATCATTGAAAGCTCAACAGATCTTCTCACTATGCTCTTAAGATCCTCACTCAATATAATCCGCCTGCCAAATGATATATAAGTTTTCAGAGATATTATATTGAGCATGTCATGTGAAGAATATGATCTGAGGAGATATATAGCTATTATACTAGCTGGGATGCCAGGCTCAGGTAAAAGTCTCTTCTCAACAGTTGCAAAAGAATGTTGCGGTATTCCAGTATACGTCATGGGCGACATAATTAGAGAGGAGGTTGTTAAAAGAGGTCTTGAGCCTACTCAAGAGAATAATGCTAGAATAGCTGCTGAGCTTCGCGAAAGATACGGATCTAATGTTATTGCAATATTAACTATCAGAAAAATAGCTTCCGAGAATCCTTCCAAAGATCATATTATTATTGATGGGACAAGATCTCTTGACGAAGTCGAATGTTTCAGAAAAGTTTTTAGAAAAACGATCATTGTTGCGATCCATTCAAGTCCTATGAGAAGATTCATGAGATTAGTCTCGAGAGGAAGAAGTGATGATCCTAGGGATTGGGATGATTTTGTTTCTAGAGACATGATAGAGCTATCGAGAGGATTAGGATCTGTTATTGCGCTGGCTGATCATATGATCATAAATGAGGATCTTGGTAGAGAAGCTTTTATAAATAATGTGGCTTTTTTCATAGAAAAGATCTTTGGGGTCACGTGTTTGAAAAGTTGTCTAGATCAGATTTTTCATAGAAAAGATCTATGATCCTTTTTCTAGTCTTCATGTCACTTAATAAAGCCTCTAGATCCTCAATATTTCTTCTTAGAACATCAATCTTATGTTTATATCCTGGGACCAGAGGATCTGGATAGTCGGTTCCGCTTAAGATATTATATATCTCTCTCATCAGGTTAAGCATATCTTCAGCATCATCTATATCAAATCTCCCCAACGCGTTGATAGCCATTCTCTTCAACTCGCCTGTTGCATCAAGTATTCCTAGAATGATTGCCTCCTCAGGCATCTTTTTATTTAAATCACATAAAGATTCTGATCCATACAATATATGGGCTAGATATGAGGCTTCGCAAAACTCTATGAAAGCCTGTAGCGAAACTCCTCCTCGAACAAGATCAGGATCCTCCTCATAATAATTTAGTAGCTCTATAACATTTTTCTCGCATTCTCTTAATCTATTTAATATATCGTTGACATCAGAATATTCTTCAGAGACTATCTGAGCTGTGAGTCTACCTGAGCATCTTATGATCTCTCTAGATCTTCTTATGATCTCTTCTCTCCTAAGATCTCTTCTATTTAATCTTCTTATGATCTCTTCAATAGTTCTCCTAAGATCTTTTTTGATGTCATCAGTGATGCGAGGCTTCATCAAAGCTCAGACTCACGGCTATTCATCATTTTTCATAAAAATATTTTGTTTCTAAAACTATATATCTGAGATTTAATAATTCGTTGAGAGAGTATGTTTAAAAATGATTGGATTTGCATATAGTATTAATGATCCTGCTGGCAGCGGCATGGCTTATAAACTGGCTGAGAGATTAGATGGCGTATGTGTCAACACAAATGATCCAAGGGCTGTCGCAAGATGTGTCTTAAAGAATAATATAGTTATGATCGGCTTCTCAGATGACGTGATATATTTAGAATATCTAGATGATTATTTCAAAGATCATGATCTTGTTGTGATCTTGTCGAGACACTCTTCAGCATCTCATATTCCCAGCCTCACTATTCATTATACTGGGAATCCTAGGAGAGAAGCTTCTTTCGGAGGGGATCCTATGTCTCTATCATTTACAAAACCTTCTATATCAACAGCTTTCTTAAGAAACATATTTAGAGCAGCTCAAGAGAATAATCTCTCATCATATTCAATATCTTATGAGGCTACTCATCACGGTCCTACGAGAAATAGAGTTCCAATAGTTTTTCTTGAGATAGGATCTTCAGAGATCGAGTGGAGAAATCCTCTGCTTCATGATCTTTGGAGTCATGCTGTTATAAAGACTCTCTCAGGAGAGGAGGTTGGTTGTTCAAAAATTGTTTTAGGTTTTGGAGGTCCTCATTATTCTGATAGATTTACTAGACTTGCTATTGAGAAGAGATATTGTTTCACTCATATAATACCTAGATATGTGTTGAAAGAGTTGGATAATAATGATCTTTCTTATGTCTTTGATGAGGCTTATAGAAAAACTCTTGAGAAGATAGATTCTGTTATCGTTGAGAGGAAATCTCTCACCTCTGAGCAGTATCATCTTTTAGAAGAGAAGGCTCGTGAGAAAGATCTTGAGATGATCAGATTATGATAAGAATTGTGTTTCTAGGAACAGGCGCAGGATCTCCTTCTCTCAGTAGATGGGCTCTTTCAACAGCTATTGTCTATGATAGCTTGATCGGGTTGTTAGACTGTGGAGAAGGCTGTCAAATAAGACTTCAACAGAGAGGTATATCTCCTCTTAAGATAAGATTTGTAGCAGTAACTCATCTTCACGGAGATCATGTGATAGGTCTTCTACCTCTTCTACAGACTATGACCTTGTTCAATAGAAAAGACGTGTTAGAGATCATTGGTCCAAAAGATCTTAAGGATCTTGTTGAGGTGTTTATGAAGATCTCTAGACACAAAACATCTTTCAATATTATATATAAAGATCCTTTGGAAAAGATCTCTTATAATGATAAGATATTTATAAAAGGTTTCGAGACTTGTCACACAATAGAAAGCTATGGATATCTTATAGAGATTAAATATAAAAAAGATCTTTTTAAAATATGTTTTACAGGAGACACAGAACCTTGTGAAAATGTTGTGATGAATTGTAAAGATGTTGACATATTGATCCATGATGCAACGTTTTTATCAGAACATAGAGACGAAGCCTCAGCATCTGGTCACAGCACTGTTGAAGATGCTGCAAAAACAGCTTTAGAGGCAAATGTTAAAAAACTTTATCTGACACATATAAGCTCGAGATATAATGACGAAAAAAAGATCCTAGGCGAGGCTAAGAAGGTTTTTAAAGAAAGTTATTTAGCTAATGATCTTGATGAAATAATTATTTTCTAAAAAACTACTCTTCTTCTTCCTCTTCCTCCTCTTCTTCCTCCCACTCCTCTTCTTCTTCCCAGGGCTCCTCTTCCTCTTCTTCTTCCCATTCTAATTCTTCTTCTCCCCACTCTTCTTCCTCTTCCTCCTCCTCCCACTCTTCCTCTTCTTCTTCTTCCTCAAATCTCAAAGGTCTTGGTACCATAGCCACACCATTTTAACCGTGTTTATCTAACTTATAAATATATTGTTTTATTATCTTCTACACTTTTCTTACTATCAATAGAAAATCTCTCTTATCTATCACAATTATTTTTTCTCCTGGTTTTATAAGATCCTTATCTGAGACGGCTCTCCAAAGCTCTCCCTCGATCATCACATAGCCCTCTTTATCTGGTCCTATCTCGTCTTTGGCAACACCTTCTTTACCTATCATATCAAAAAATCTATGTCTGGTCTTCATGATTCTAATGATCTGTACTGCAATGAAAGCTCCTATAGATCCTGCTCCAATTCCTATTCCTACTGATGCATAATATAATGTGGTGATAATATTTTCTGATCCTGAGATCATGATCTCTCTACCTACTACTGGGAGAAACATTCCTCCAAGTCCTGTTAATATAAGTCCTGAGATTATCAGTATTCCTCCTTCGCTTCCTCCTAAAGCGATTCCTCCTGCTAGAAATCCCAGTCCCAGTATGATCATGAATAATGATATGAGATTCAGACTGAAGCCTGACCCTATTAATCCTAAGAAGAGGAATATCAATGCTATAGGAATACCTATTAAATGTCCTGAGGATATTGCAAATATTATCGAGAAAACAGCTATCGTAATAAGGATCCCGCTGACTGTAGGATCTGATAAGAAGCTTAATAATGTGCATGATATACACTCAGGAGCATTGACTAAAGCATCGATTTTCAAGATAAATATATTGTCTCCTATCTTAACTTCTTTATCATATATCTTTTTAATAAGATCTTGTAGCGAGTTCGCATTAAGATCTGCAATCTTATATTTGACAGCTTCAACGCCATTAATTACTGTGGCGTTTAATATGAATTCTTTTACTAATGTAGCGTTTCTTCCTCTCATCTCTGCTATATCAGTATATTTCTTTATAAGTGGATTAATTATCTTAGGCTCTGTAACAGGCTGGATCTGTCCTGTAGGTCCTATAGTGATCGGCTGGGCATCACCTATATTTGCTGTAGGCGATACTGCGAGAACATGTGTTGGTATAAGTATCAATGTTGCTCCACTATAGCTGTCTCCTGATGCAAATCCTATCACAGGAACGTCTGATCTAAGTATCATATCTGTTATATCCATAGTGTCTCCTAAGAAGCCTCCTGGAGAGTTTACATCAAGTATCAATGCAGCATTATCTTTCTCAGCAAGATCTAAAGCTATTTTAATATGTTCTTTCAATCCTTGGTCTATTGTTCCTCTGACATATAACACATATGCTCTATGGATCTCTATTGTCGAAGGTTTTAAAAAGATGTTTTTCTCATATGATAAGAAAGATCCTATATATGTAAATGTTATCCCATGTAAGACGAATATTGTTAATAATATTGTGAGAAAAAGATGTTCTTTTCCTGATATTCTCATTTCTTTGAACCTTCTTCAGAAGTCTTCTCTGAGGTTCTTGTGGCGAGAAGCTGGTTAAATGCTGTAGTTAATGCTGCAGCTAGTGAGGAAGAGTCTCCTCTAGATGTGTCTGTGATCACTATTAATGCTCTCTCTTTAGCTATCTCAACAAATGTCTGTAGCTCTCTAAGTCTTATTCCTATAGGATATTTCTGATAAGACTGTGCAGCCTCACTTATTATCGAGGCTGCCTGTCTCTCTCCCTCAGCCTCTATTATTCTAGCTCTTCTAATTCTCTCTGCCTGAGCCTGTAGAGACATTGCTTTTATAAGCTCCTCTGGAAGCAGTATATCTCTTATCGTCACTGCCACAACTTTCACTCCCCATGCCTCAGTCATTTCATCAAGGATCTGTTGAATTCTTTTGCTCACTTCTTCTCTATGTGACAACAGCTGATCTAGCTCTATAGTGCCTATCACGTCTCTAAGTGTTGTCATTGCCAGCTGTGTGACTGCATAGTTATAATTTGATACTTTGACGACAGCTTTTATAGGATCCTCTACTCTGTAATATACTACAGCATCTACTGATACCGAGACGTTGTCTTTTGTGATCACCGCCTGTCTGGGGACGTCCACAGTATTTACCCTAAGATCTAGTTTGAAAAACTGGTCTACCATTGGTATTATAAAGAATATGCCTGGCCCGGCAGCTCCTTTTAATCTTCCTAATCTAAATATTACTGCTCTCTCATATTCTCTCACTATTTTTATGGCTGATGCCAGAAACGGGACTACTATTAAAAGTATCACTATTAAAAGTATGAGAAGACCATCCATATCAGGCCACTCTCTATAATAAGAATTGTTTACTGATTATATAAATTAACTAGTCTCCCGAGGATTCTTCTCAGGATTTTTCTGAGACTTTTCTTATGTATTCTGTGAGAGGTCTGTCTCCTGAGGCGTCTCTATATATGTCTTCAATAGTTAATCCTCCTTCTCTGAAATATTTTTTATCGATTTTATATCTGCCTTTCTCAGTCTTCTCTAAAAGCTCTATAGGAATAAATCTCCATTCTGTCTCTTTAACGATTTTTATTGCTACAAAAGATCTTCCTCCAGATCTTCTTGAGAATTCTTTCAGCTTCTCTATTTGAAAAGGTTCTACGTATATGTTTTCTTCTCTCTCTCGAGTCTTTATCTCAAATATATATATTTTGCCATTTTTTATAGCCACAAGATCTGGGTAAAAGACTCTTTTAGTTTTTGCGCCGCTTGCAGGCCCTCTGATCACTGCAAAGCCTAGCGACCATAATTTTCTCGCTAGATCTCTTTCTCTCTGAAAAGCTCTTCTTTTTACAAGGATCTTCTCATTATCTCTCATTTTCTCCTCCGCTTAATTTGAGCCTTAACACCACGTTATATTTCCTCTCGAGCTTCTTCTTTAGTTTTATAAAATTTCTTCCTATGCTAGAGACTCTTTCTCTTGGCAACGAGATCCATATGATCTCTCCTTCTCTCTCTATATCTGCATCAGGCAGTTGTCTTTTTATCTCTGAGAAAATCTTTTTATCTTCTGACGACTCCTCTTCATATCTCAGTCTTTTGACTGGGACGACCACTGTCTGCTCGCCAAACGTGTATATCTCATATTCTAATTCTCCTGTCTCTACGTCTCTAACCTCTACGACAGGTCTTGCAAGCTCGATCTCTTTTAATCCTGTCGGAAGTTTTACTGTAAGTCTCAACTCATATATCTTCTCTACTCTGCCTCTGTTTATGAATATCACTGTGTCTATTATGCTGGGTATCATGCCAAGATCTATTCTTCTAAGAAATCTCTGGATCGCATCTATAGGACTTGTGGCGTGTAAAACTCCTATCATCCCGATCCCTGCCAGTCTCAAATCCACGTAAAGCTCAAAATCTCTGTCATCTCTCATCTCATCAAAAACTGTGTAATCAGGTCTGCTTAGAAGAAGAATGTCATGAAGCTCTTCTGATGAGCCTTTGTTTTTTGAGTATTGAGAGATCTCGTCTGGCAGATGCATGTCTCTGGGACTCTCTATGGTCTTAACAATTTTTCCTCTCTCCATATAAAATCTTGCCAACGCCTGTGCGAAAGTTGTCTTCCCCATTCCAGGAGCTCCTGCTATAAGTATGCCTTCAGCCTTCTCAATAAATCTTTTTATAAGAGGCTCTTTGAGATTATAACTTTCCAGGCTAGGCATTGCCAGAGGTCTTGTGATAGTTATCTCTGTAGTATCGCTTAGAGGAGGCTTCACAATTATTATTCTATACAGGCCTAGCTGTATGATATATGAATATGGTCTCTCAGACTCTATGAAGCCTTTTCTTCTAAGCTTTACTTCATCTAAAATCTCATTGATCATCTGATCTATTTCTCTATCTGTGAGCGGTTTATTATCTAGATACTCAAAATACCATTTCAACGGACTGCCCTTCTTAGCTCTAGGCGGCGCCCCAGCCTTAAGATGTATAGACATAGTGTTTTCATCAAAATATTTCTCAAATGTAAGTCTCTCTAATTCTCTTCCTATTCTCATCACCTCTACACCTAACGTGGATGCCACCTGTTCTTGATATCTGTCTGCTGTTATCAACACTCCTCCTATCTCATAAGCGTAATCTCTGATCAATTGTTCAAGAGTTTTATATGTTAGCATCTTATCTTGTGAATAATTTATTATTCTGATCTCTATGTTCTCGTTATTAAGATTTTTTAACTTATTAATCTCTTCCAAACCTCTTACAGCCTGAGGATCTCCCTCTCTAATTTTCTCATCTAATTTATCGATCACTTGCTTCAGTATATGTATCTCTCCTTCTCTAATGTTTTTAATGACAAAATCTGTTAATGGCTCGCTACTTTCTACAACTGCAGAGTAGTCTATCACATATATGTTTCTAAACGCCTTCCTCAATATATGAGCACCATTCTCGTATCTCTAAATAAGTATATAGTTAGAAGATTTTATAGGCGTTTATCATCTTTAAATGGTCTATAAATTCTTCTGAAAAAGTTTATATATCTGAAATCTTAATATAATCACAGAGCTTTCAGCTGGTGTTGATCAGGTGGACATATACGCGATAGCTATGATGACTCTATTGATAATTGTCTCTCTCTTAATTCCTGTGTTAGCTCTCTTAATAACCAGAGGCGTCTCTCCAGATATTGATTATAGATTCAAGAGAAGCCGTTTTGAGAGTGGGAATCCTCCTATTGGAAGAGCCAGAGGTTTCTTTGTGATGCAGTATTATCCTTATCTTCTGATGTTCTCTTCTTTAGAGCCTTTTGTAGTTCTTCTCGTCTTCATATTTTTTACACCTAATACATGGCTTGTAACATATTTTTTAGTTTCTTCTTTTATTCTTCTCATGCCTGTGTTATATTATGTGTATAAACAGGCAGGTGATATAGATCTATGGAGAGAGGAGTAGTCTTTGTGGGAGACATAAACATCTTTATCAGAAGACTGGTGAGATCTCTTGTTGAGAAGAAACCTATTAGAGATTTGATAGATTGGGCTGTGGCATATTCTCTCTGGCCTGTTCATTTGATGACCAGCTGTTGTGGAGTTGAGCTTGCAGGCGGATATTCTCCTAGATATGATCTTGAGAGATATGGATCTCTTCCTTTCGTCTCGCCTCGTCAGACTAATCTGATCATTATTGAGGGTACTTTAACCAGAAAAATGGCTAGAGTAGCTAGAATAACATGGGAGCAGATGGCTGATCCAAAGTTTGTGATTGCTATGGGAGCCTGCGCTATTGATGGAGGTCTCTTCTGGAACAGTTTTAATATTGTGAGAGCTAACGAGGTAATGCCTGTGGACGTGTATATACCTGGGTGTCCTCCTAGACCTGAGGCTCTTGCCTCAGCTATATTAGCTCTTCAAGATAAAATTAGAAAAGTTGGGATAAAGAGAGAAGACATTGAGATCTTGAGAAAATATGTTGAGAAATGATGAGGACGGTATAAATGTCTTCTCAGACTTCTCCTCAAAGTACTCAGATGAAAAAGGAAGATCCTGATCTAAAGAGATTCTTAGAGATATTAAATGAGAGAACAAAAGATCTTAATCCTAAGATCAGTATCGACAAATATGGAAGAGCTATCTATATTGAGATCTCGAATGAGAAGCTTCACGAGCTTGCCGAGAGATTATCAAAACTAGGTATAGATCATGTCAAATCAGTCACAGGAGTTGACTATCCTTCTGAAAATAAGATCGAGCTTTTGATACACGCAGGATCTTATCTTAGAACACTTAGAAAATATACTATTATAATAAAATCTTTTCTAGACAGATCATCCCCGAAGACACGTTCTCTCACAGATGTGTGGCCTAGCGCAGAGTTTCAAGAGAGAGAGGCTTGGGAGATGTTTGGAATATATTTTGAGGGTCATCCAGATCTTAGGAGACTTCTTCTCCCAGAAGATTTCGAGGGTACGTGGCCTATGAGAAAAGATTTTATGATAAAGACTAGAAGACCTGGAGAGGTCGAGGGTCCGTGGAAGTAGACAGAGACTCTTCAAATGATTTTTTATCTAATCTTTCTCAAGAGCTTTTTATGATTAGAGAGACTGGCGTGAGAGAGGAGGGAGAGAGGTTAATAGAGCTTCAGATAGGTCCTGCTCACCCAGGCTCTGGTCATATGAGGATTCTTGCATGGGTTGATGGAGATATCGTGGTCAGATGTGATCCTGACATTGGTTTTGTTCATAGAACTATCGAGAAACTTAGTGAGAATAGAGCCTATATAAAGACTATTCCTCTTGTTGAGAGACCAAGTCTTCTTGATACTACTCCTATAACTATAGGCTATGTAAATGCTGTGGAGAAGTTGATGGGGATAGAGGCTCCTCCTAGAGCTAAGTATCTGAGAACTATACTAGCTGAGATAACTAGGATCGCGAGCCACTTTTATGGCATAGGGATCTTAGCTGTTTTCCTGGGTCACTCCACAGGCTTTATGTGGGCTTTTGGAGATAGAGAGGTCATGATCGAGCTTGCCACTATGTTGACAGGAGCCAGAATAACGTATGCATATGTGATCCCTGGAGGCGTCAGAAGAGATATGCCTCAGAACTTTCCAGATCAGGTTGAGAAAGGTCTTAGATATATTGAGAGAAGATTAAAAGATTGGGAGAAACTCTTTCTTAATAATCCTGTTGTCGAGCGTAGACTTAGAGACATAGGGGTTCTAAAGCCTGTCATGGCGAGAAGACTAGGTATCACAGGACCTAATCTTAGGGCTTCGGGAGTCGATTATGATGTTCGTATGGCAGAGCCTTATGAGGCTTATGACGAGATTGATTTTATGATACCTGTTGCTGAGGAGGGAGATGCCTATGCCAGAGGTCTGGTGAGATTTAAAGAGATTGAACAGAGCATTAGTATTATCAGACAGGCTATTAAGAAGATCCCTGACGGAGACATCATATCGCCTCAGATATCTAGGCTGTTTAATCCTTTGATGAAGAAGATCTATGCTGAGACCAGAAGAGTCAAGTTTCCAAGTCTTCTGGCAACTTTAAAGCCTCCAAAGGGAGAGGCCATGGCAAGAGTTGAGGCGGGGCGTGGAGAGGCTCTCTTTCATATAATCAGCGACGGATCTACTAATCCTTACAGGTTTAGATTTGTCACGCCTTCCTTTAGAAATGTTATTCTCTTTAAGTATCTGATCCCTGGTCACAGAGTTGCTGACATACCTGCGATATATGGATCTATAGATTATTTTCCTCCCGAGGCTGATAGATAATGGTGTACATAGGTCCTCTAGAGATCCCTGGAAGACTTATATATGATTTTCTACATATTTTTATTCTTCCTGGCTTTGGAGCTATTCTAGTGTTGGTCATACTCATCATCTGGGCTGAGAGAAAGATTGCTGGTCTTGTACAGCTTAGATATGGTCCTCTTCATGTGTCGAGAAGAATTGGCGGAGCTCTTCAGCTTGTTGCTGATCTGATAAGATATTCGTTGCAAGAATTTATTGTGCCTGAAAATGTTGATAAGATAGCTTATTTGATGGCTCCCGCCCTGGCTCTTCTATTCGCTGTTATACCTATAGCTTTCATGCCCACAGCTCCAGGTATTGCGCCGCCTATATATGTAGAGCCTAATCTTCTTCTTATTCTGGCGGTTATTTCGTTAGCTCCTATATTTGTTATAGTTACGGGCGTTGCTTCTGACAACAAGTTTGCTTTCATAGGATCTTTGAGAGAGGCTTTTCTCATGATATCTTATGAGATTCCTTTCATAATATCTATACTTTCAACAGCTCTCATATATGGAACTCTGGATCTTTACAAAATTGTGGAGGCTCAGTCGAAGACTTTCTTAGGCGTTCTTCTCAATCCTTTTGCAGCATTGGTCGCGTATATTGCTATTCTGAGAATCACTGGGAGATTTCCTTTTGAGATTTCTGAAGCAGAGTCTGAGCTTGTCATGGGGCCGTATACAGAGTATAGCGGTCTTATGTATGGTGTTGCTATGGGGATAGGATATATAAAGCTTTATGTATACACGCTTCTCTTCTCTATAGTGTTTTTAGGAGGCTGGCTGCCTATATCTTCCACTGGAAACATTGTTTTTGATTATATACTAGGAAACATAATTCTCCTTATAAAAGCCTCCATCTTAATGTTAATAGCTGTCTTCCTAAGATCCGTCTATCCTAGATATAGAATTGATCAGGCTGTTAGACTAGGCTGGTCTTTAATTCTGATCCTTTCTGGGGCGGCTGTGGCATGGTCTCTAATTATTCATCTCATCATATGAAGGTGATCTTATGAGCCTGAGAATTGTTGAGGAGGAGATGGATCCCGAGATTAAAGAGTTGATCGAGAAAGGTTTTGATAAAACCAAAGTTTTAAAAGTTAGTCTTCCAAAGCCTGGAGCAGTTGTTCAGAGAAATGTTGATGCTCTTCTCACAGGGTTTAAATACGTTGTCAAGCCTATGAGACTCACCATAGACTATCCTTATAAAGCTGTTGAATATCCCGAGGGTTATAGAGGCATGTTCAGAGTTGATGATAATAAGTGCGTAGGTTGTACTCTTTGTGACGTGGTTTGTCCCGCTGATGCTATAAGACTTGTGTTGAAAGATAAAAAGAAGGTTCCAGTGATCAATTGGGGCAGATGTATATTCTGCTACTTCTGTGTAGATATATGCCCTGTAGAGGCTTTTGAGACGACAAAATATCATGATGCAGTTTTCACAAGATTTGAAGATATGTTAACTACTTTAGAGGAGTTCACCAAGAGACCTGAGGATTATGTGCCTATGAGAAAGATTGGTAAAAGATATAAAGTCGTTATTGATGAGTATAGAGGTCTAAGATACGAGCCTGTGGGATGATCTTATGATGTCATCATATGAGCTCATAATGATCATTCTAGGAATTCTTTCTATAGCGACTGCTCTCATGATATTATTATCTAGGAGTCTTGTATACTCAGCTGTTTATCTCTCTATTTTAGGTCTTTTAATAGCTTCTCAAATAGGCGTTCTAGGCCTCCCAACTATTGGAGTGATCCATATACTCGTATATGTAGGAGCCGGCGTTCTTTTCATAATAATGACTGTGTCTCTTATCAGAGAAGAGTTTGAGAGAGAAGTGAAAACTATCAAGATCCCTGCTTTGATACTCGCCATCTTAGTATCTCTGCCTCTGGCCTATATAGCTTATGTCTCTGAGACAAGGATCATCTCTCTTCCAAGACCTGATTATGTTCTAATATCAGAGATCTTGGGACAATATCAGTTTCTGCTTATAATATTTGTCACAGTAGTTATTCTTGCTTTGGTCTCTTCAATATCTATAGTCGCTTGGAGGAGGGTTAGAAGATGAATATCCTCATGTTGATAGGCTCTATATTATTCGGCATATCTGTCTACGGCTTGTTATCTTCTAAAAACATGGCTAGGATCCTTATATCAGCTGAGGTGATGTTCAACGCCTTTGTTCTTTACGTCCTCTCTTATGTGGTCTCAGTCTCAAGCATCTTCTCTGACGCAGTAGTCTTTATAAGCTCTCTGGTTCTGATGGCTATATTACTGGCTGTGGGAGAGATCGTTGTTTCATTCTCTATTCTTCTTGCTTTAATCAGATTTAAAGTTTTGAAAAGAATTGATACTGAGGAGGTTGTGATAAAAGATCTGAGGTATGAGGAGGAGAAAAAATGATCTTGTTGTCTACACTTTTGATCCCTCTCATAGCTATATTGATCATATCTATATCTCCTGAAGAGAATAAAAAATTCTTCGCATATTTATTAACAGGATCTTTATTATATAGTTTTGTTGTATACATGTACATGCTTTTCACATACTCCACTTTATATTTCGAGGTTTTATATGGATATATATCTTCTATAGGATATTTCGGTCTTATCTATGATGGTTTTAATGCGCCATTTCTCCTTGGTATTGCTTTAGTCTCCTCTATCGTGGCTTTATATTCTCTTCCTTATATGGAGCATAGATTTCATGAGCTCGGAGGAGGATCTTGGAGATCTTATTATGTTAATTACGGCTTATTCTCGGTTTCCATGCTTGGAGTGGCTCTGTCTTCTAATATGATCGAGTTTTATATATTTCTAGAGATCTCTCTTATAACATCTTTTATTCTTCTAGCTTTATACGGTTATGGCGACAGGATCAGGATAGGCATCATGTATTTCATATGGACTCATGTTGGTGCTCTATTATTTTTAATAGGATCATTCATATATGGTCTTAATGCTGGCAGTTTTGATTTTATTGTTCCTTACAAGCCTTATTATATGACTGGCCGTGGTTATGAAGTCCTGGCTCCACTGGGTCTTCAAGTGATCGTCTTCATATTGATTTTTCTCGGCTTGATGATTAAGTTGCCCGGCTTTGGCTTTCATATATGGCTTCCTTACGCACATGCTGAGGCTCCTACTCCTGTCTCAGCTCTTTTAAGTCCTAATCTTATTGGTTTAGCCGCCTTGGGCATGCTTAGGATCTTAGTCACTTTATTTCCACAGATCTTTTATCTCATGCAGAACATGATCATTGTGTGGGCATTGATCACTATGATATATGGAGGTTTAGTAGCTCTTTATCAGAGTGATTATAAGAGATTTCTCGCGTATAGTAGCATCTCGCAGATGGGCTATATACTTCTTGGTCTAGCAACCATGACCCCAGCAGGTGTTCTAGGAGCTGTTCTTCATTATCTTACTCATGCTCTCGGAAAAGCTTCTCTCTTTATGACTGCAGGAAACATAATAATATCTGGTAATGAATTAAGAGATATCAATAAGATGGGAGGTTTAGCCTCTTCTATGAATAAGACTGCAGGTTCTGCATTATTAGGTTTTCTCTCAATATCTGGGCTTCCTCCCACCGTGGGGATAATAAGTAAGTTTCTTATCGTGGTAGGGTTTGCAAGTTATGTCATCACAGGTTTCTCTAATATATATTTGATGGCTATATTGATCTTGACAGCTTTCATAGGTTTCGGATTAACTCTTGTATATAGCTTTCATACTATGAGAAGAATATTCTTCGGCTTAAGAAGATCAGATATCGAGGTTTCTGAGGCTCCTTCTATGGCTTCGTTATCAACTTTTGTTCTCGCAATATTCTCCATAATCTTTCTAATTCTTGCAGGCTATTTAATTAATCAGGCTCATTATTCCTCTGATTTTATGAAGATTATTTTAATGATGAGGTGATCATGTGTGAGCTCTGTGGAAATAGTCTGGTGGATAGATCTTATATGGATCATTCCTTTCATAGGTGCGGCTCTGGCTGGTTTGGTGGGAGTTTTTAATAAAAGGTTCTCAGGTTTCATAGGTGTCTCATCAATTTTTGTAAGTGCTCTTCTAACTATACCTTCTCTTCTAATGATCATTCATGATCCCTCAAAGATCATTGTTTCTCCACAAAGAGAATGGTTTGTAATTGACATGCCTCTTGCTAATACTCCTCAGCTTGTCTTCAGGATCGGGAGTTATGTTGATGGTCTCTCAGCTATCATGGCTTTGATGGTTGCATGGGTCTCTCTTTTAATATCGATCTATAGTCTCAAGTATATGGAGGGCGACTATGGGGAGCACAGGTTCTGGCTGTTTTTCACTTTCTTCGTAGGCTCTATGCTTCTACTGGTTTTGTCATCAGATCTTCTTTTATTTATAATTGGTTGGGAGGGCACTTCATTAGCTTCTTATGCTCTTATTGGCCATTGGTATAGAGATGATGATGAGATCACTTTTGTCGGCGATAAAGATCGAAAGGCTTTTGGAAAATCAATGTTTTTCTCTCCAAGTCATTCTGGTGTGAGAGCTATTGTCATGACTGGCGCTGCTGACATAGGTCTTTTGATAGGCGTTGGATCTATGATCTTTTTCGGAGGCACTTCTTATATACCTGATCTATATTTAAGCTCTTCTTTAGCATCTTTCTTCAGAGAACTAGCCTCCTCAGGGGTGTTAACTCTGTTTCTCTTTATCACCACTTTGGGTGCTCTTGCCAAAAGTGCTCAGTTTCCTCTTCACGAGTGGCTTGTGACTGCTATGACAGGTCCTGCAAGTGTTTCTGCATTAATTCATGCTGCCACTATGGTCAAGGCGGGAGTATACTTCATGTTGAGATTTTCTCCAATATTCATCTCCATATCTTCTCTGGCAGGTTCTTTAGCCGTGTCTCAGACTAGAGAGTATTTTATCATTATAGCTGTTTTAGGCGGTTTTACAGCTTTTCTAATGGCCACAATGGCTGTGGTTAGTAGAGAGCTTAAGCTTATATGGGCTTTCTCAACAGCTTCTCAGATTGGTTATATGTTTGTTGCTGTAGCATCATCTGGTTTGATCGCTGAGCCTGGCCTAGGTATTGTGGCTGGCTTCTCTCATCTGCTTAGTCATGCTGTGTTTAAGGCTGCGTTGTTTTTAACTGCAGGAGCTCTTATTCATGTTGTTCACAGCAGATATATTAATGATATGAAAGGTCTCGCATCTTTTATGAGAATAACTGTCTTCTCTGCTTATCTAGCTGCTTTATCTCTTGCCGCCGTCCCTCCTTTAGCAGGCTTCTGGTCTAAAGATCTTGTTGTTGAGACCGCAGGTATTGCAGGTCTCTCTCTGATTTACGTTCTTCTTCTTTTCACAGCATTTTTAACAGGCTTTTATTCTCTCAGAGCTGTTGGTTATCTCTTTATGTCTTCTAAAGAGTCTTCTCATGTTCATGAGGCTCATGAGGCTAGTCCTGTGATGTATATTCCATATCTTATTCTGGCACTGTCTTCTCTTGTCATAGGCTTCGTATGGTGGTTTTATATAAATGATTTTGCTGAGATAGTATTAGCTGCTCTCCCAATTGAGACTCTTCATGAGATTCATATGGATCCTATGGTGATGTATATGTCGATAGTGATCGCGTTGGTCTCAGCCTTTTCATCAATATATATATATCAGTTTTCTAAGAAAGAGATTTATCCAGTCATATTATCTAAGGCTCCTTCTCTTGAGTTTCTCCACAGATTTTTATATGATCGATGGTTTATCAACTCGATATATTATATAGTTTTTGTAGACAGCTTCACAGAATTGTATAAGACTTTAGGAAGATATTTTGAGCATCTTGTTATTGACAACTTTTATCATTCTATTCTGACCAGGTTCGCATCTGTAGTGAGCAGAGGTTTCAGAAGTATTCAGATAGGCTTCATCAACATATATTTGATCGCTCTTATCATAGGTTTTCTAATTATGTTTCTCATCGGCATGGGGGTGATCTGAGTGAGCCTGGTCTTATTTGCTGATCTGTTTCTTTCTCTCACGACGTCCATATTAATTGCTTCTTCTATAGTCAGCGTGGTCTCTAAAATCTTGGATGTTCCGAGAGTTTATATGAAAAGATTTGCTCAGGCTATTCTTCTGATTCTTCTTATATATCTTTTTGTTGTTTTCTATGTGAGTCATAGTTATATTGTTTCTCAGTCTTATAGTTATTTTGTCTCTCCTGATGTTGTGAGTCTTCTGATCTTGTTATCAGTTTTGTTAAGCGCGTTTTTTGTTGTATCAGCTTATCCTGTTGATCTTGAGATGTTTGAGGTTGTCGTTGCTGTTTCTCTTTTGGGCGTGTTAGGTTCTGTGTTGATTGCTCATGCTCTTGATCCTCTTTCTATAATTGTTTCGTGGGCTCTTCTCTCATTGTCTTCTTATTCTATAATTGCTTTGATGAAAGATCGTTATTCTCTAGATGCTTCTGCAAGATATATAATTGTAGGGGTTCTGGCTTCTCAACTTCTATTGTTTGGTTTAGGCATCATAGTGTCTACTTCTGTAGCCTCCAGATCTTTTTATACCACTGATCTTCGTATGCTTAATACAGCTCTTGTTCTAGGTCTCTCAATGTTTTTTGTTGCTATAGGTTTTAAGCTTGGTTCTGCTCCTCTTCATTTCTGGCTTCCTGATGTGTATGGAAGAGCTTCTCCATATGCTATTGCTGCTGTCTCTGGCTTCATCAAGATCGGTCTTATAGCTCTTCTGGTTAGAATAGTCTCTTTATACTCAGGTTATTCTCCTGTGTTCTATATAATGATCTTTTTGTCTGTTCTCAGCATGTTTATCGGTAGCTTCACTCCTCTTACTCAGAGAGATGTTCAAAGGATTCTTGCCTACAGCTCTATTGCTCAGATAGGGTATATATTGATTGGTGTCTCAATAATTTCTTTGGTTGCTTCTCCAGGAACATCTGGTTTTCAAAAGATCTTTTATATTGCTCTTGGCGGAGTTGTTGTTCATGCTCTTGGATACAGTATCTCTAAGGCGAGTCTCTTTTCTATGCTTGGTTATGTCAGAAGAGTCTCAGGCTCGTCAGATCTTTCTTCTCTGAGAGATATTGAAAAGCCTTGGCAGATGAAGTTTAGTATCATAATTCATCTTGCCAATCTTATTGGCGTGCCTCCTCTACCAGGTTTCTGGGGTAAGCTTCTTCTATTTTTATCAGCCACATATAATGATCCAAGGCTTTATCTCGGAGGCATTCCATGGCTTGCTATTTTAGGGGTTTTGGCCAGTGTCGTCTCTGTATTTTATTATCTAAATATTATGAGAGCATCTTATTTTGAGAGTAGCAAAAGTTCTTTGGAGAAGAAGCTGGAGAGATCTGGCGATTCCTTATCTTCTGATATATATTACCCGTATATAGCATCTATATCGATTATGATAATAGGATTATTAATTCCTTTAATACTTGTCTACATAAGGATCTTAACATGATCTGCTTTTGATCTAAGAGTGAATATTATAAGCTTTGTAAGACTATAATTATAATGGCACCCGCGGCTCCCGGCGGCGGCTCACCCCGACAGAGGGTTAAACCCTCAGGATGAGGAGGTGGCCTCCAGCCGCGGGGATAATGGTCTCTCACAATAATATATGGAGGCCTGGATCCCCCGAGACGTATCTCTAGTCTCGGGAACTCCAGGTCTGACGCAGACATCCTCGGCAGATACATATAATCTGCCCAGCCCCACGGCCTGTGCGGCCGTGACTCCGCTTGATCCTGGCGGACCCGACCGCTATCGGGGTAAGGCTAAGCCATGGGAGTCGAACGCCCCCGACGGGGGAGTGGCGGACGGCTGAGTAACACACGGCTAACCTACCCTCGGGACGGGGACAACTCCGGGAAACTGGAGTTGATCCCCGATAGACGATGACTCCTGGAATGGGTCATCGTCGAAAGGCCTGTGCCGAGATGGTGGCACAGGCGCCCGAGGATGGGGCCGTGGCCCATCATGGTAGTTGGCGGGGTAACGGCCCGCCAAGCCGATAACGGGTAGGGGCCGTGAGAGCGGGAGCCCCCAGATGGGCCCTGAGACAAGGGCCCAGGCCCTACGGGGCGCACCAGGCGCGAAAACTCCGCAAATAGAGGGCCCGGTATGATCTATAAAAATCTTAGAGGTCGATCTCTATACCAGCCATTAATGGTAGATAGATAAGAGATCATAGAAATAACCAAATCTTTAACAAAAATTAAATTTTATTGTGATGCTTGTTTCATCATTATACCGGGCCCTCTAGCGGAATGCGGGAAACCGTGACGGGGTTACCCCGAGTGCCCCGAAGAGGGGCTTTTCCCCGCTCTAAAAAGGCGGGGGAATAAGCGGGGGGCAAGTCTGGTGTCAGCCGCCGCGGTAATACCAGCCCCGCGAGACCGAGGGCTCTGGATCTTAAGATACTACTTAGGCTCAGCCTAGACTATCATTCATAGGATTATCATATTCATCTCATATGTTCCAGACCCTCGGCGCGTATGGTCGGGACGTTTATTGGGCCTAAAGCGGCCGTAGCCGGCCCCGCAAGTCTCCGCCTAAAGACCCGGGCTCAACCCGGGGACTGGCGGAGATACTGCGGGGCTAGAGGGCGGGAGAGGCGGGGGGTACTCCCGGGGTAATGGGAGAGCGGATTACCCATATGTTCTTAATAAGGTATTCATTATTCATTTAAATTAGATAAAAAATTAGATAAGATTACGTAGTCATATACTTGATCCGCCTCCCACCCCAAGGGGCGAAATCCGATAATCCCGGGAGGACCACCAGACCGTGTGCATCAGATTCATAGACTAAACATTATTGGATGCACACGGGGTGAATGGCGAAGGCGCCCCGCTGGAACGCGCCTGACGGTGAGGGCCGAAAGCCGGGGGAGCGAACCGGATTAGATACCCGGGTAGGTGTCTGCCGTAGATCTATTTAATAGATCTACGGCAGGGCCCCGGAGAGTCCCGGCTGTAAACGATGCGGGCTAGGTGTTGGGCGGGCTTAGAGCCCGCCCAGTGCCGCAGGGAAGCCGTTAAGCCCGCCGCCTGGGGAGTACGGCCGCAAGGCTGAAACTTAAAGGAAAGGGAGGTTGGGAGCTGGGCGCATAAACTTAAATAGCTCTTTTAGACTTTTAAGATGTTGTGATATAAACGAGGAATTAGTATACCTAGCAGGGATCTTGCGAGATGAAATGATGATAATTAGGCCTGTTTTTCGTCTTTATTCTCTTTATCTGTCCGCCCAGCTCCCACTTCCCCCTGAATTGGCGGGGGGGTACCACAAGGGGTGGAGCCTGCGGCTCAATTGGAGTCAACGCCGGGAATCTTACCGGGGGCGACAGCAGGATGATGGCCAGGCTGACGACCTTGCCTGACGCGCTGAGAGGAGGTGCATAGAGGGCTCTCCCTGCACGTTTTATGATCATTATCATTTCGATGTTTTAGGTGTTCTAGAGATGAAGGAGAAGATAGATCCATATATATTAGGTCTGTGGTTAGCTGATAGATATTGGTGGGGTAGCAGTGTAGGTCTCTCGAATACTGATGAAAGGCTTATTCTACGATTTACAAGATGGTTACTTCAGTATTATCCGCCGGAGAGAGTTAAGCTAAAGGTTTACGTAGCATGTAGCGACGATTTATATAAACACTGTTCAACAGATCTGGTGGGTCATCAGTTATTGAAATTAATACCGCCAGAGAATATAAAATTTTATTGCAACAAAAGATTTATTTGGCAGGGAGGCCCTCGCATAAGGCCGTCGCCAGCTCGTGCCGTGAGGTCTCCGGTTAAGTCCGGCAAATCCTTGTGTGGGGGGTTGTTTTTGTGTGATTATTGGTTGTTTTGGTTGGCTGGTTTATGGGATGCTGATAGAGGTTCTAAGGCTAGGGGGATCGTGAGTCTTAAGAATAAATGTTTCTCGTTATTAGCCGGTTTTATCATTGTATCTGAGAAATGTCTTGGCGTGAGAAGCGATAAATTTAGGATCAGAGTCACATATGGTTATAGCCCGGCTATAGAGGTTTATTATTGTTCTTCGAAGATAAGGCATGTTATAGAGGAGATAGTTTCGGAGAAAGAGAGTTTGACCGGTAATTATGCAAGAGCTTTTATAGCTGGCAAGATAGATGGAGATGGCTATGTGGATGATATCAAGAGAGAGATATACATAGGCTATTCTCATAAAAACTTGAGAGAGGCTGAGAGAGATGCAAAGATACTTGAGAACCTGAATATAGATTATAAGATAACAATGAGTCACAATATAGTTAAACTTAGAATGCATAATCCTAAGCTAGTTGCAGAGATAATATATCCTTTTATTATGCATTCGTTAAAACAATTAAAGATTTTACGTCTACTTCAACATTAGATCCCCCTCACCAAGGGGCCGAACGAGCGAGATCCCCGCCCCTAGTTGCTACCCAGGGCTCCGGCCCTGGGGCACACTAGGGGGACTGCCGCCGTTTAAGGCGGAGGAAGGAGGGGGCCACGGCAGGTCAGCATAGGAGCCTCTCGTGTTGAGGGCTCCGCTGAAGCCCCGAAAGCCGTGGCCCTCAGGCGGATGTTCTTATGATGTTTGTATAAAAGTAGGTTGATTCATATGATATTCTAATGGATCCGCCTGAGGCTCGGCCGGGAGACCCCCGGGCTGCACGCGGGCTACAATGGCGGGGACAGCGGGTTCCGAACCCGAAAGGGGGAGGCAATCCCTGAAACCCCGCCGTAGTTGGGATCGAGGGCTGAAACTCGCCCTCGTGAACGAGGAATCCCTAGTAACCGCGCGTCAACATCGCGCGGTGAATACGTCCCTACCCCTTGCACACACCGCCCGTCGCTCCACCCGAGCGGGGGCTGGGTGAGGCCTGTTTTCCTCGGGATGCCGAGGAGGGCGGGTCGAACCCAGCCTCCGCGAGGGGGGAGAAGTCGTAACAAGGTAGCCGTACCGGAAGGTGCGGCTGGATCACCTCCTATTCCAATTGCTGGGCTGGGCAGATATGTATAATCTGCCGAGGATGTCTGCCTACATGAGATCTAGGAGCATACGCTCCTAGATCGAATGGTGTGAGGAGCTCTAAATTATACATGCTCCCATGAGCACCGCATGCCCAGGCGTATACCAGACCAGCCTCGCCCAGGAGGCTCACGGCATTAAGCCGCACGGTGGATGGCTCGGCTCGGGCGCCGAAGAAGGGCGCGGCAAGCGGCGATATGCCCGGGGGAGGCGCAGGCAGCCGTCGAACCCGGGATCCCCGAATGGGAACTCCTACCACGGGATAAACCCGTGGTGCCCGAGGTCTGGGATTTACTCAGACCTCGGGTGGGAACCCCCCGAACGGAAACATCTTAGTAGGGGGAGGAAGAGAAATCAAAATGAGATCCCCTGAGTAGGGGCGACCGAAAGGGGGACAGCCCAGACCAAACCCGCCGGCGATGAGCCGGTGGGGATGTGGGGTTATCGACCCCGTAGCTGGGGCCTCGAGCCCCAGCAGGCCGACCCGTGGTAGCCGAAGTGGCCTGGAAAGGCCCGCCGCAGAGGGTGATAGACTGGGAGACACGGCAAGTCTATCAAAACTTTGATTTTACAACTGAAAGCCTCGCCCCTTAGGGCGGGCGAGGAGGTCAGGTCATACAGACAGTAAATATAGCAATTCAATTCATACTTTAACTGTCGTGTCTCCCAGGTCAAACCCCGTAGGCGAAACCACGGGGGCCTGCGCTACGGGGTAGAGTACCACGGCTTGGTTTTGCCGTGGGAAGTTGGGGGTCTCCGACCTCCAAGGCTAAATACGTCCCGAGACCGATAGCGAACTAAGTACCGTGAGGGAAAGCTGAAAAGAACCCCGGAAGGGGGTGTGAAAAGAGCCTGAAACCGTGCGGCGACTCATGGCGCGGCCCTTAAGGTATGAATCTGCCGAAGGAAACCCGGGCGACCGGGGAGTACGAGGCAGAGGACCGGGGTCGCGCCTTCCGTCTTGAAACACGGGCCGGGGAGTTCACGGCAGTGGCGAGGCTAAGGGGATCATCCCCGAAGCCGTAGGGAAACCGACTTGCCCGCAGCAGAGGGTTTTAACCCTCTGCGAGGGGCGGGGTCTGCAAGGGCCCGGAGTCACTGCCGTGAGACCAGAAACCGGGCGATCTAGGCGGGGGCAGGGTGAAGCCGGGGGAAACCCCGGTGGAGGCCCGAAAGGGTGCTGACGTGCAATTCGCTCCCATGACCCCCGTCTAGGGGCAAAAGACCAATCTAGCCCGGTGATAGCTGGTTCCCGCCGAAGTGCGTCTCAGCGCAGCCCCGCCGGAGGCGGGCTACGGGGTAGAGCTACGGATTGGAGAGGTATGGAGGGAAACCTCCAGCCTCTCCAGTCCAACTCCGAACCCGTGGCCGCCTGAGAAGGCGGGAGTGGGGCTCCCCGGGGTAAGCCTGGGGGCCGAGAGGGGAACAACCCAGACCGGGGTTAAGGCCCCTAAGTGCCGGCTTAGTGCCAACCAAAGGGCGTCCCGAGCCTTAGACAGCGGGGAGGTGGGCCTAACAGCAGCCATCCTCTAAAGGTGAGACTCTCCAATTAAATTGGAGAGTTTCACCGGAGAGGGAGTGCGTAACAGCTCACCCGCCGAGGTTCGGGGCCCCGAAAATTGGTCGGGGCTAAGCCGGCCGCCGAGACCCCGGGGCACGGCTCCGATGGAGCCGTGATCCGGTAGGCGGGCGCTCTGGCGGGGCAGAAGCCGGGTCGTGAGATCCGGTGGACCCGCCAGAGTTGCGGATCCCGGCGGTAGTAACAGCAAAGAGGGGTGAGAATCCCCTCCGCCGGAAGGACCAGGGTTCCTCGGCAATGGTCGTCAGCCGAGGGTTAGCCGGTCCTAAGGCGGCCCGTAACTCGGCGCCGCCGAAAGGGAAACAGGTTAATATTCCTGTGCCGCGGGGGTAGGCGCGGCAACGCAAGCCCTATCCCTGACGCCTCGGGATAGGCCGACCGAGGCTGTCGCCTCGGCTAACCACATAAGCCCGTGGAGTGCCGTAATGGCGGGAAACGGGCGAAAGTGGGAATGGGCCCCCGTATGGGGGCTTCGGCCGAGTCCCGGGGCCCATGAAAAGGGGATAGGGAACGATCCCCCGCGCCCGTACCGAGAACCGACACAGGTGCTCCTGGGTGAGGAGCCCAAGGCGTGTGGGGGCTAACCCGGGCTAGGAGGGAAGTAGGCATAGCTAGATAAATCATATCTCGTCTGCTTCCCTCCCCCGTAAGGGAACTCGGCAAATTGGCCCCGTACCTTCGGAAGAAGGGGTGCCTGCGGTCCTTAGGCATACCCTAGGGACCGCAGGTCGCAGTGACCAGGGGGTCCTGACTGTTTAATAAAAACATAGCTCCCCGCAAGCCCGAAAGGGTTTGTACGGGGGGTGAATCCTGGCCACTGGCGGTTCGTGAAACCGGGGTACAACCCGGCGAAGCGCCGCTGAAGGCCGGGGGTAAACTCGGCCTTCCGCAGACCGTAAAAATTCTTAGGTTTATCTCCCTTTTCTCTAGCATCCTTATTTAATCTTCTGGTAGCCTGCGGAGGCCGGGGCCCAACTCTGACCCTCTTAACGAGAGCCCCAATAATTTAAAGGGGCTCTCGAGAGAGAGGTAGCCAAATGCCTTGCCGGGTAAGTTCCGGCGCGCATGAATGGATCAACGAGGGCCCCACTGTCCCAGCCCGGGACCCCGTGAAGCCCACGGAGCCAGTGCACAGGCTGGCATCCCCCCGTAGGGAGAGAAGACCTTGTGGAGCTTTACCGCAGCCTGGCATTGGCCTCTGGACCTCGGTACGTAGCGTAGGCAGGAGGCTGTGAGGCAGCTCTTTCGGGAGCTGCTGAGCCGCCAATGAAACACTGCCTACCGGGGTCTGGAGGCCTAACCCCGGGAAACCGGGGGACAGTGTCAGGTGGGCGGTTCGGCTGGGGCGGCACGCCCGCGAAAAGATAACACGGGCGCCCAAAGGCCGGCTCAGGCGGGTCAGAACTCCGCCGTAGAGTGCAAGGGCAAAAGCCGGCCTGACCAGGCCCTTGAACACAAGGGGCCTGGCCGGGAAACCGCGGCCTAGCGAACGCTCATGCCCCCCTCGGAGGGGGCTGGGCATGACAGAAAAGTTACCCCAAGGATAACAGGGTCGTCGCGGGCGAGAGTCCCCATCGACCCCGCGGATTGCTACATCGATGTCGGCTCTTCCCATCCTGGGGGTGCAGCAGCCCCCAAGGGTGGGGCTGCCCGCCCATCAAAGGGGAACGTGAGCTGGGTTTAGACACCGGTCAGGCAGAGGTTCTTTTACACTCACATATCCTAGGATCTAGTCAGTTCCTCATCTCTATATAGACCAGGCTTATTCCTCTGCCTGCCGGTGGAACAGACCGTCGTGAGACAGAGGGGTGGCTAGGCTTTATTATCCTTATATGAAGTAGAATCAGGATCTTTGATTCATCAAGGGAGTTTCTAGAGTGTATCTGTGTAATGATTAAAACACTAATGGGAATCGGCTGTAGAGTTCATTGGGATGGCTCAGTATGGTATCTATCGATATATAGCAGAGAATTAGTTGAGACGTTGAAACCTAGACTAACAGATCCATTAAATGATAAAGAGTGGCTTAAAGGATTTGTAGATGCCGAAGGTAGTATATATGAGTGGGTTCATAAAAATAACAAAACATACTACCAGATATCCATAACAAACACAAATTTAAGATATATTGAAAACGTTAAGAGAGTACTTAAGGGGGTAGGAATAGAGTATCGAATAACCATTACGAAAGATAAATGGAGACCTAGATACAGAGTTTTGATAAATAAGATAGAATCAATAAAAAGATTTCTTGTGGAAATAGGCTTCAGACATCCTTTAAAAGCTGAAAAAGCAAACTATGTATTACGATTATACTTATAGCCTAGCCCCTCTCCTCAAAAGGTCGGACTCTACCCACGGGGGGTGCGGGCCGCCTGAGGGGAAGGTGACCCTAGTACGAAAGGAACGGGTCGCCGCGGCCTCTAGTCTACCGGTCATTCGACTGGGTGTATGCCGGGCAGCCACGCCGTAAGGGGTAACCGCTGAAAGCATCTAAGCGGGAACCCCACCCCGAAAAGAGGCGGCCGTCTCGCCGGAGTTTTCTCCGGCGGGCGAGGGCTCCCGTAGAAGACGGGGTTGATGGGGCGGGGGTGTATGTCCCGAGGGTTTTCCGAGGGACGAGCCTGCCGCTCCCAATCGCCCGAGGCTGTGGGCTCCTCCTGGGAGCACTGTCCGCGGCTATTGCTGCGGACAGGCGAGGCTGGTCTGGGTGTTAACTGGGCATGCGGTGCTCTTAATGATCTTTTTTCAAACTCTTTTTATTTTATTCTTTCTATGATTTCATGGAAAGTATTTTTTCTACATGTTCTGCAGTAATGATAAATAGTTTTGAAATCGTTGATTCTATAGCTTACTTTAAGTATCCATTCTGTCCCACAGGTTTTACATCTCAATCTCCAACCGGGCAAATTGTTCACAGAAAAATTTTTATAATAGAAAACTAAATATATTATTGACCCCGATGACCACGACGGGCGGGCTGATCAGTGAAGAGCCATTGTAGCGATGAGGGGTTAAGAGATGTTCAGATTTTTTAATGTTTTCGACCAAATAATTGTTTGGGCACAATGATGAGTTCAGAGATATTATCTCAGATCCTTTGGACAGAGAAGTATAGACCTAAATCTCTCAAAGAAGTTGTTAATCAGAGAGAGATCATTGCAAGACTCATGAAATTTGTTGAAGAAAAAAATATGCCACACCTACTTTTCGCAGGCCCTCCAGGAGTGGGAAAAACAACAGTAGCATTAGCTCTTGCAAGAGACTTATACGGAGATAATTATACACGATACGTCCTCGAGACAAACGCATCAGACGAGAGAGGAATTGATGTGATAAGAACAAAAATCAAAGAATTCTCAAGAACAGCAGTACCGCCGGGAGTACCATTTAAAATAGTCATATTAGACGAAGCTGACAATATGACTGCAGACGCGCAACAAGCTCTGAGAAGACTTATGGAGATGTATGTTGAGACAACAAGATTCATACTATTAGCAAACTTTCCCTCGAAAATTATAGAGCCTATCCAAAGCCGATGCGCAGTATTCAGATTCATGCCATTATCTAAAGAAGACGTGGTCGAGAGACTAAGATATATAGCTGATAAAGAAAATGTAGAATACGACGAAGAAGCTTTAGAAGTGATATACGAGATCTCAGAAGGAGACATGAGAAAAGCGATCAATATATTACAAGCATCAGCAGCATTAGGAAAAGTAGATGTTGAGACAGTATATAAAGTGGTAGGGTTGGCACATCCAAAAGAGATCAGAGAAATGATACAGCTGGCATTCTCGGGAAAATTCGTGGAAGCAAGAAATAAACTAAGAAAACTAATGATCGAATACGGGCTCTCAGGACTAGACGTAGTGAAACAAATGCATAGAGAGATATTCTCCAGCGACCTCTCTATACCAGAGGACATTAAGGTCACAATAGCAGATTACATAGGAGAGATAAACTTCAGGCTCGCTGAAGGAGCTGACGAAGAGATCCAGCTGAACGCTCTCTTAGCAAAACTAGTTCTTCTAGGAAACAAAATAGGAGGGGTGTCAAGCCGTAAACACTAAACTTCCGTGGATAATCAAATACAGACCGAAAAAATTAAATGAATACGTAAATCAGGAAGAGGCTAAAAACATATTAATAGATTGGCTCAAGAGATTCCCGAACACAGAGAAGAAGGCAGCATTATTGTACGGCCCCCCAGGCATAGGCAAGACAACACTGGTAGAATGTCTAGCCAGAGAATTTGGTTATGAACTGATCGAGATGAATGCAAGCGACTTTAGAAGAAGCAGAGACATAGATCGTGTGGCAATAAAATCATCAGACAAACTAAGTCTGGACGGCAGAAAAAAGATCATTCTAATGGACGAGGTAGATGGGATATACGAGAAGATAGATGCAGGAGCAATAGACGCTATCTTAAGATTAATAGAGGAGACGAAGTTTCCAATAATAATGACGGCAAACGATCCATGGGCTAATCAGTTGAGAAGTCTGAGAGAAAACGTGCTCATGATAGGTCTTAAAAAACTTGGGAAAAGAGAGATACTAGAGATCCTTAGAAGAATATGTGTCGCAGAAAACATAATATGTAAAGAAGATGCATTAGAATATATATATAATCTATCCTCAGGAGATCTGAGATCTGCAATAAATGATCTACAGGCAATCGCAGAAGGATTCGGAAAAGTAGATCTTGATCTTGCAAAGACGATCTTAAGACGAAGAGATAGAGAGCTGGATCCGTTTGAGACGCTAAGAAATATATTCGGCTCAAAATACGCTTGGCAAGCAAAAAACGCGATCACAAACACAAGCTTAGACAGAGATATGTTACTAGAATGGCTTAACGAGAACCTTCCTAATCAAATACAAGATCCAGAGGATCTATGGAGAGCATATGAGAACCTAGCGAAAGCAACAATATACATGTCAAGGATCATAAGAACAGGAGACTGGGACCTGCTATCATACGCAATAGACCTCATGGGACCCGGCATAGCATTTGCCATAAAAAATAATGAGAAAGACAAATGGAGATGGGTAAAATATAGCTTTCCAGAAAGGATCAGAGAACTTAGCAAGACGAAAGAGACCAGAGAAATACTCAACTCAATAGCATCTATAATAGGAGCAAGAGAGCATATATCAAGACTACGAGCAAAAACAGATGTGATACCGTTTCTAAGAATCATATTTCAACATAACACAGATCTCGCGGCAAAAATGGCTTTAAGCTACGGTCTCACAGATCATATGATCAAAATTCTTGCTGGAGAAAAAAGCAGTGAGATCCTTAGAAAAATAAAAGAGTATCAGACATTTATACAAAAAATATCTCATGAGAAAGAGAGAGAGCACGAGAAGAGAGAAGAGAAGATAGAGAAGGAGAAGAAGACTAAAAAAGAAGTTAAGAAAGAAGAGAAGATCAGTGGACAGACAGGCCTTGATAAATGGTGGAGAAGATAAAAGAAGAAAGAATATGTCCATCAGCAATAGCAACATCATATACTGGAAAAGCCAAAAGAGCAGTTAAAGAACTTAAAGATATAATATTTCCATACGATCCAGAGGCAGAAGTTTTAGAGACAAGATTCAGAGACGTCATATTAATATACACAATATTAGACAAAGAATCATTAAAAAATCTTATGAAAAAGATGAGACCCTCAGCATTAGCAAGATTCGTGGTAGCTGACAAATGTATCATATTAAAAGATCAGGATGAAATCCTAAGATTAACAGATGTAATAGAGGACATGTTTATCAAATATAGAGGAGCAAAATTTTATGTAGACTGTATAAAAAGAGGAGATTTTATAGACAGCTGTCATAGATTAGAGACTTTAATAGGAAGAAGATTATATGAAAAAAATCTCGGCATCATAGACTTTAAAAAACCTGATCTTATAATCAAGTTAGAGAATATAGATAACATGTTTCTGATCTCAATAATCAAACCTAAAGAAGATCGTTTAAAAAGATCTTTTTAAACAAAATTTGAAAGCCTTAGATACATCTAAGATCAAAAATTAATTGTCTATAAGACGGCTGAAATGTCTTGTTCAGTTTATATCTTAAAAAACAATATGAAATAGACTGGCTCTATCATAAAATTATAAATAAAATAGTTTCGGACACCTGTTACTTTTATTTATCTAAAAACATTTTTAAATGGAGCATACAATGGATCCTAAGAAGTTAATTGAAGAGACAATCTCTAGAGTAAGCGTTTTTAAAAGAAAAGAAGTTTTATATCCAGAATACATACCTCCCTCACTTCCTCATAGAGAGAATCAGATCAAACAATTAGCAGAATACTTCAAACAGATCATAACCTCCCCAGGCAGCTCAAGCATCAAAGTTCTTGCAGTAGGCGGCGTAGGAACTGGCAAGACAGTGACTACGAGAGTATTCGGAAGAGAATTTCGAGAATTTGCTCTCAGAAGAGGAATAGACCTCAGATACGTTCATATAAATTGTCATAGAAACAGAACTTTATATGAGGTTGTAACAGAGATAATAAGAGTATTAAATGCGCCAATACCTTTAAGAGGATTCTCACCAAGAGAACTCACACAATTCTTACACGAGTATCTAGATAAATTCAATATATATTTGATTGTGGCGCTCGACGAATTTGATTACTTCATAGAAACATCAGGATCTGAAAACGCGTATTTTCTTCTGAGACTTTATGACGAGTTTCCGAACTGGAGCAAAAGGATCAATTATATACTTATCTCCAGAGACTACTACATAGTGAACAGACTTGACTCAGCAACATACGGTTATGTAGTAAGAAACATTGTAAAGTTCAGCCCTTACAAATCTTCTGAACTAAAAGATATTCTTACAGAGAGAAGAGACGAGGCATTTCACAAAGGAACAGTCTCTGATGAAGTGATCTCTTATATAGCAGATCTCGAAGGACATGATCATGGGGGGAGCGGAAATGCTAGAGCCTCTATCGAGACGTTGCTACTAGCAGGAGAGGCAGCTGATCAAGAGAATTCTCCAGTGGTTAAAATAGATCATGTGAGAAAAGCTAGAGCTCTTGTGACCCCAGACGTGATAGTCATCTCAGAGGCTCTACAGAATCTCACAATACACGAGCTTCTTCTATTAAAAGCAATTATAGAAGTACTGTCAAAAACAGGAGCCCCCTACATATCGATAGGAGAAGCAGAGAATGAGTATAGAAGAATAGCATCTGCATACTCGAAAGAGCCTAGAAGACATACACAAATATATGAGTACATAATGAATATGAAGAGAATGGGCATCATAGAGACCAGACCGAGCGGAAAGGGGAGAAGAGGAAGAACCACTATGATAGGTATAGGTGCGGCCCCGCTTGAGTCTCTTAAGAAAAGAGTAGATGAGTTAATTAATAAGATAGTTTCCGAAGAATAAAGAGGGGTATTATGACATCAAATATCAAGAAAGACTTTATAGAAAGAGTATTAAGCTCACCTGGGAGATATAGAGTATTAAAATATCTATTAATCAATGGAGGAGGAAACATAAATAAGATATCCAGAGAATTAGATCTTTCATATTCTTTAGTCAAAAAATATCTCGAAGAAATGATCAGCGTAGGAATCGTTGAAGAGATCAGGCTGGGAAGAACAAGATATTTTACACCTGTATGGACTGATCCTAGGCTTAGAATTTTAAAAGAATTAATTGACAGTGAGAGAGAGGAATGAGACGTATGGTCATGATCGATGTATCTGAAAAGCCTGACGTATATAGAGAAGCTGTTGCCACGGGCAGGATAAGGCTTAGAAAAGAGACTATAAGAAAGATCTTGAATAATGAAATTGAGAAAGGAAACGTCATAGAGACTGCTAGAATAGCCGGCATATTAGCTGCTAAAAAAACTTCTGATCTAATCCCTTTAACACATCCGATACCACTTACTCACGTGTCTCTGGAATTTAATTTCGGAGAGGATTATGTAGAGGTTAGGAGTAGAGTATCTTCAGTCTATAAGACAGGCGTAGAGATAGAGGCCTTAGTCTCTGTTGCGACAGCTTTAATAACTATATGGGATATGATAAAAAAGTATGAGAAAGATCCTACCGGCAATTATCCAGAGACATTGATAGAATTTATAAAAATTGAGCAGAAGATAAAGAGAGAGGTATGATCAGAGGAGCTTTCACATCATCTAATCAAAACGCTCATGCCTCATCATCTGATAATATATCTAAGATATCTCCTAATATTCTTCCGGTAAGCCCCCATATAATCTTACTAAACCTCTGAGTCGAAAAACAACGAGGCGTATAATTCTGAGGACAAACAATCTCTCTCAACTCTCTCAATAAAACCCATTCAGCTTTTTTAATCTCGTCTTTATTCCACATCATCTCTCCAGCCTCTTCCACAAGATATATATGCGGGATCACTTTAACAACACCTCTACTTACATAAGTCTTCATAGGCCCTAAATGTATGATCTTTAGATTCTTTATATTAATCTCTTCATAAAGCTCTCTTATGCTAGTCATATAGCTATTAAGATCCTTATTCTCTCTTCTTCCTCCCGGAAAAGCTATGTGACCTGACCAAGGATCAAGAGGATTCTCGACTCTCTCAATCAAAAGAACTCTGTCTTTCAAAACATCATATAAAACTGCCACAGCAGCGTCAAAAGCTTTTTCATAACAATTTCTCTCATCAACAAGTCTATATAATTTAAGTAGCACGTTCTCTAATTTTATATCAGATATCATGCTCCCGATCTTTTATAAGAACATTTTATGGATAAAGCTGAAGTTCTGTGCCACAATAAGGACATCTGTAATGTGTGATCCTTGCACAAGCTCTACAAAAAGCTGTTTTTCTAGTCCCTACGCTACATTTAGGACATATATATATTTGCTCCTCTCCGACAATCATCTTCTTATTACATATGCTACATCTCAAAGTGACCCATCCTTTGTGTCCTCTTGTATTTGTCCCAAGCATCATCATAGGCATGTTTTCAGTCCTCCGAATTATAATATTTTATCAACTTATAAGCTGTTTCAATATTTTTAATTGGTGTGTCTATGTCTTTCATAAGATTTATAGCTTTCTCAGATGTTCACACGCCCAGATATTTTCCCCTAATAGTAGCATCAATAAATTCTCTTCTAAGTTTCAGACCAGATATTATTCTTCTAGCTGGAGACATAGTAGAACAAGGTGATATAGAGGGGTATGAGAACATAAGATTTTTTCTCAGAAAAAAATATGGCGATGAAACCCCTATAATATCTATCTATGGAAACGAGGAACATGTCGATAAACAAGATCTTTTTAGAACAAGATATAAAGATGTGATATGGTTAGACGACTCCTTTTGGCAATCAATGATCAATGGATCCAGAGTATGTGTATACGGCTCAAGAGGATCTCTTGAAAAACTAACTACATGGCAACAAAAAAATATGCCATATTTAAAAGAAATATATGAAAAAAGGATCTATATAGCAAGAGAGAATCTGATGAAACTAAGATCCTCATGCGACCTCCTGATATTTCTTCTTCACTACACGCCTACATTCATTACGGCTAGAGGAGAGCCTGAGAACATATTAAAATATATGGGGCACAGAGGATATGAGAAGGTTATAACAGAGACAAGACCTGACCTAGTGATACATGGACATTCTCACGGATCCAAAGAGCTATATACTAAACTAGGCTTCTCTCATATTATAAACGTAGCTGTGCCAGCATCACAATCAGTCTTCGCAGGAATCTTAAGAAAAGAAGAGAATTCAGCAAGTCTCGAGCTGCTCTCACCACCTACCCTGAGAAAATTATATAAATGATTGATTACTAAATATTTAATATTTAAATAAAAGATCCAAAAAATCGTTTCATATCTCAAATATACGATCCTTATAGCCTTTTAAGTATTATGATAACAGGGCGAACCTCGCCTTTCAGGTGAGGTAGTTAATGTTTGCGTTTTAAAACTTTCTAAGTAGATATCTACAACAGTAATAAAACATATTGTTTTGAGGACCATGGATCGATTCCTGAATGGACACCTCGTCAGTGCGCTCTGACACTCCGGGAGTCAAAGCATTGTCTTCAGACTGATAATTATTGAGATGGAATCATTAATTCCTCTTCAGAGAACTAACGCCTGAGACTCCGCTATAGAAAAGATGTTCTTCTATAGAATTAAAAGTTGGAATGTGAATCATTGAAACCTAGTATAAAACGAGACAGGCAGGATTCATCTTAAGACGGGCCCGCCGGGATTTGAACCCGGGATCTCCGGCTCCGAAGGCCGGCGCCTTATCCTGACTAGGCTACGGGCCCCATATATTAGGTTGTTATCAAATTTTATTATTGATGATGACCGCTCTATCCTATGAGAGATGATTTCTCTCTAGAACCCCGTCTGATCTTTTTATTAATTAACATTATTTCCTCTTTGTAAGTCTTAAATATGATTATTGAATAACCATAGTTGAGGGTTTAAAATGCCTGAGAGAAATATTGTTGTTGAGGAAGTTAACGTTCAGCCTATTGAGACTCATTATATAGAGCTTGTAGAGAGAAAAGGTCTTGGACACCCGGATTACATTGCTGACGCGGCTTCTGAAGCCTCTAGCATAGCATTGTCAAAATATTATAAAAAGAGATATGGAGTAATTCTTCATCATAATCTTGATAAGACCCTCGTCGTAGGAGGCCAGTCTAGCCCTAGATTCGGCGGTGGAGAGGTTATACAGCCTATATACATTCTCATATCTGGCAGAGCAACAACAACTGTCTATACATCAGGATCTTCAGAGCCTGAGAGGATCCCTATTGGAACTCTCATCATAGAAGCCGTGAGAGAATGGATCAAGAGAAACTTCAGATTTCTAGACCCAGATAAACATGTAATAATTGACTACAAGATCGGTCAAGGAAGCAGAGACCTTAGAGGGCTCTTCGAGACAGGGATCGAGAAGACACCTCTTGCAAACGACACAAGCTTTGGCTCAGGATATGCTCCTATGAGCAGATTAGAAAGAGCAGTATTAATGACAGAGAGATATATAAACTCAAGAGAATTCAAAAACAAATATCCAGAGATAGGCGAGGACGTTAAAGTCATGGGTCTCAGAATAGGGAATAAAGCAAAGATCACAGTAGCCAGCTCTATGATCTCGCATCTAATACCAGATCTTCAGCATTATCTATCGATCAAGGAAGAGGTGAAGGATAGAATAACAGATTATCTAGTTAAAAATGTCGAGTTTGATGAGATAGAGGTGTATCTAAATACAGCAGACATACCCGAGAAAGGAATAGTATATCTAACAGTCACAGGAACATCAGCTGAACATGGAGATGATGGAATGACAGGAAGAGGAAACAGAGCCAACGGACTTATAACACCTATGAGATTTATGAGTCTTGAGGCTACTGCAGGTAAAAACCCTGTGTCACATGTAGGAAAGATATATAACGTATTGGCATTCATGATCGCTGAGAAGATTTATAATGAGGTGAAAGGCGTTAGAGAAGTATATGTAGAATTATTAAGTCAGATAGGAAGACCTATAGATCAACCCTTGATGGCTGGAGTCAAAGTAGTGCCTGAGCAGGGATATCATTTATCAGATAATATAAAGTCAGAGATAAGATCTATAGTGGATGAGGAGCTCGCAAACATAACGAGATTAACAGATCTATTTGTTGAAGGAAAACTAACTCTATTTTAAAAATAAAAAGAATTTGCCAAAGTCATTTATTTTTTGATAAACGATATTCCTCTAAAATTCTCAAAAGATCTTCTTCAGACTTTATCAGTCTCTTAGGAAGAGACTTAACGCTCTCTCTATACCAAGCAATTAGTCTCTCCAAAAAATCTTTTTTAACAACAATCCACTCATCAAGATCAATAGTCTCATCTGTGAACATATTAATATCAACACAACATATATGCTCCAATTCATCGCCAAAACATCTTCTGAGGCAATCTTTCTCTGAGATTATAATGATCTTTCTGTTGAGATATCTAGAAAGAAGTTTTTTAACAATCATATCATCTACAGAAGATCTTGACATCATGATATATAAGTTCTCGTCAGACATATACAAAGCTTTTTTCAAAAGATCCTGCACGTCGACAAGTTCATTGATCACAGGAATAAATATATATTCTCCTTTTGCAACACGTTTAAAAAGATCTTTGTACATATAGATCGTGTTCTTAAGTTCAATCACTTGATCCTCGAGATTTTTCAGCAGATCTTGATAAACTCTTATTCTCTCATGCAACAGAGAGATCTCTCTTTCTCTAAGAACTTCGCTTTTAGTCTCTTTTTTAAATATCTCAATATCTATCTGAAGATGATGTAATTTTTTCAACAGCTCATTGATTTTTTCTTTCAGCTGTTTATTTTCTTGAACTACCTTATTAAACTCCTCTTCTAATTTTCTTAATCTATTTTCTTCTGAAATAAATTCTCTAAGAAAATCTCGTATACCTAAGTTAATCTTATGATCTTCTTCATATAACGCTTCACTAAAGATCTTTTCAATAGCAGATGCTATGTCTACACCTCTTGCGACATCAGCTTTTATTTTTACAGAATCTATGTTAAGCCCCAGTTCTCTAACAATTTTATCAATCTGAGAGAATTTAGGAAGATATCTTCTATAGAAAAGTAAAACAGCATATAGCGCATCTCTTTCATGAATAGAGCCAACATTATAACCAGATGATCTAACCAGCTCCTCTTTTTCGATATCCGTAGAAATATGATCAGGCTCAAAAATTTTTGCACCAAATATAGACGCTATTTTTTTAACGCTATCTGGCACAGGTCTTTTATCTGTGGCTATTATAACAGGAGAGCCGTATCTGGTTATCTTATTAATTATGACACTTAAATCTCCTCCAAAGACAGTCTCTGTCAACAAGATCCTACCTTCAAAATCCATTATAGCGATACCATAATTCATCCCAGGATCAATACCAACTATAATAGGTTTTGAAATCATTATCGTCTCTTGAGGTATGTTGATAATGGATCTTATCACAGGTTTCAGAGAGACTCTCACATATCTACCTCTCATAGGTCTCACGATCCCTAATAGATCATTTCGTGAAGCATTAACTATAAAAACAGCCCTATCTATTCCTCCACTAGATCTTCTTAAAGTCATTTCATATGTAAAACCTGCTCTATCTAATGCATCTTTGATCTTTTTAGTTATTCTTAAAACATATGCTCTAGAAGATCTTTTGTATCTATCTTCAGAACTTCCGCCAGCTCTACTAGATTTATTCCTCGAAATCAATATCTTAACTTTCTCCTCCCACACTCTTATTTTGAATCCGACACCTCGAAGACCTAGCTGTGCTAATATCCTCGCTGTAGTAAGTGAATCAGGCTTTTTCTTAAGATCATATAAACCATATTTATATGCCACCTCTCTTAGATCTTTATATCCCTCTACAGGATCATATGTTGCTAATAAGATCTCTGTAGAAGAAGGTAGTAAAGAAAAGATCTTGTGGAGACCTTTTCTGTCGGGAGCAAGCTCATATAAATTATCAACAACAAGATAACGAGGTTTGTACTCATGTAACAATCTCAAGACCTTAGGTAGAGACAGCTCCTGAGCCTCATAAATAATTTTATCTTTAGACACTATAGAGATCGAGTAGTAAGCACCTTCTCGAGACAGAACACTTCCTCGATAAAGATCTATTCCTGCAACAATCATATCATCAATTTTTTCACTACACAAAATTTTCTGCCTCGCCAGTCACATATTTATAGACTTTATCAACACTAATATCTTTTATACCAAATCTATTTCTAAAAAACCTGATCAATATATTAAGATCTCTGATAAGAAGATTTTCTGCAGAAGGCTCATAAAAATAAACCCACTGAGGCCAGTCAAACACATATGCTCTCTCACTCTCCTCTGATATATTAACCAGCACATTATACTGACTAAGATCAGAGTGTACTATTCCTAGCTCTATATATGCTTTTCTCACAGTCTCTAAGATGTCTCTAAGAATTTTATAAGGATCTTTAGCAACTTTTAACTTATATAAGAGAACTCCCTCTATATACTCCATTACAATCGCATTCAGCTCTCTTCCAAACACTCTAGGCACAGACGCGTTTATATTATTCAGCTTGTTAAATATCTCGTATTCTCTCTCGGCAGAAAATATGCTTCTTAACAACCATATGTTTCCACCACTTTTCACATCATAAGATCTTTTTTTAGAGAAATTTTTAAAACTTTTAAATCCTATTCTATAGAATTTGATTGCTAATGATCTATTCATATGATCTTTGGCTAAATACACTACGCTCTCTTTACCGACTCCGATCATAGGGCCTAACATTTTTACTATTCCTCGATCAGCAAGTCTTTTGAGAGATAGCACATTGAGACCGGTGAAAGTCATTTTATAACCAAGAAGATTCTGAGGATCTGTTGTTAACAGATGTAATGAGACTAATCTTTTAAGACTTTCATTTAAAGTTTTTCTAGAAAGATCTATATGATCACTTAATATTCTAAGAGGCACATACTCATATGAATCAAGATATCTTGCTACTACATTTAATACAATAAAATCCTCTTTAGAGAGCTTGCCAAAGATCTTGTGAAGCACAGATTCTCTCCTATCTCAAATTAAGTACTTTAGTCTCTCCATAATTAGTGGCTATATAAAGGATCTGTGAGCCTCTTATCAGTATTTTTCCATATTTTGCAACAAGTCTCTCATTCTCATCTATTTGTACAGCTTCTCTCAACACTACGTTCATAGTAGAGTCTACAGAGTCCATTAGACCCACGAGCTCTGTACCATCCTTCAATTTAACCATGACAGTCTTTGACAAAGCTATTCTCAAAATCTTCATAGGACTCTCAGGCTTGATGCTTTGAGACGTCATTTATACACCAAGAACATTTTTATAGGAAAACTTAAAAATTATAGAAAGCAAGATCCATGGTTTATTTAGATTTTAAACTCCAGCCACACGAGACCATATAATCTCTGATATTCTTCTGCTCTCCTCTTCTGTTAATGGTCTGAAAAGTTTTAATCTTTTTCTAGTGTCTTCATCAGGATAAACAGCTGGATTATTAAGGATCTTCTCTGGGATATATTCGTTAGACAATGGAACGGGATTTGCGTACCATATGCTTGTGGTGTTCAAAGCCGCAACCCAAGGATCTAATGTGAAATCTATCCATGTATACCCTAGATCAATATTTTTAGCATTCGAAGCTATACTCCACATATCTATCCAAAGATCTCCTCCCTCTATCGGCACATTATACTCTAGATTCTCATTCTGTACCACGGCCTGAAGAGCATCTCCACTCCATGCAACACCTGCATAAACACTCTCTCTAATCAACTCCTGAATCAACTGATCAGTTGTAAGAAAAACTATATGAGGGACAATTTTTCTAAAGAACTCATACACTTCTGATAAACTTTCTACAGTATAGCTCCTAGGATCTGTGAAATCTCTGCCTAGATATATAAGTCCGATCATAGTTGCAGTAATAGGATCATCTATTATAAAAATTCTTTTGCTATATCTCTGAAGAAACTCTAGATCAAAAAGTTTTCTTAAACTATCTACTACACCAATTTTTGACTTATTATATACTACTCCTGTAGTACCCCACATATATGGAATACCAAATCTGCTGAGATCTATTTCTTCAGGATATTTTATTTTCAACGACTCAAGAATCCATTTATCTATGTTTTTCATGTTAGATATCTTATTATGAACAAGCTCAATTACATATTTATTCTTCAAAGCTTTATATATGACTTCAATACCTAGATTATATACATCATATAAATAGCCTCCGATTGACAATTTAGCATACGCCTCATCAGCATTATTAAACTCGTCATAAACTATGTCTATAATACTTCCGCTTTTATCATAATATAAACCTTTGAAAAGAGGTAATACCACATCTTTGTTTATATACGCCTGCCAATTATATATTCTCAGCTGTCTCTTTTCAGAGCCTTTAAATGTCAAAGGATATTGATTGCCTACAAAATATCCTAAGATACCTCCTAAAGCTAATGCTCCACCTATTTTAAGAAAATCTCTTCTACTAACCATTTTTATTTCCCTCGAAGGAAATTATATAAAAAGTCTTAAAAACAATAAATATATGTTCTTAGATCATATGACTTCTCTAAGGAGTTAACAATATTATCACGAGGTTTGTTACAAGATTTTTAAAATTAAAAGAGGGTTAACTTTTAAAATCTTTATAAAAAGTCTATCATGGATGAAGGGGGTGGGGACGCAGATAGTTCTTGAAAATATATGGAAGAGATATGAGGATCTTTTTGTGCTTAAAAATATTAACATAGAGATAGAGTCTGGAGAATTTTTTGTAGTTCTAGGACCTTCAGGCTCTGGCAAGACGACTCTTCTAAAAATTATAGCAGGCTTAGAAGAACCTACGAGAGGCATTATTATGATAGATGGAAAAATAATGAATAAGATCCCTCCTCAGAAAAGAAATCTAGGAGTATTATTTCAGAGACCAGCTTTATTTCCTCATCTAAACGTCTATGAAAACATAGCTTTTGGACTGAGAGTAAGAGGCTGGTCAGAGAATGATATTAGAAAAAGAGTTTATGAAATGCTTGAGCTTGTCAGGTTAGATCCATCTATATACTCTTTTAAAAGTCCTGAGAAATTAAGCGGAGGAGAACAACAGAGAGTAGCCCTAGCGAGAGCGTTAGCACCAGATCCTTTGGCAATATTATTGGACGAGCCTTTAAGTCATCTAGATTATCATTTAAGAAAACAAATGATCAATGAGTTAAAAAGATTACAGAAAGATCTGAAGAAGACATTTTTCTATATAACTCATGATCAGTGGGAAGCTCTTGCCCTAGCCGATCGTATAGCAATATTATTCAGAGGAGAAGTTCAGCAGATAGGATCGCCAAAAGAGATCTATGAGAGACCTAAAAATATTTTTGTCGCATCTTTCATAGGAGATAACAACATATTCGAAGCTCAATCTATAGATGGAAAAATATATATTCCATCATTAGATATTTACCTAAACAATGTTAGTAATGAAAAGATCAAGATCAGAGATAAAGAGAAAATATATGTCGCTATAAGACCTGAGAAAATAAAGATAATAGAATGTTCAGAGAAAAAATTAGTTGGAAAAATAATAGACATATCTTATCTAGGATCCTATGTTAATATAAGAACACTAGTAAATAACACAGAGATCCTTGTAAGAACTGATCTCAACACATTATCAATAGGAGAAGAGATCTGTCTAGATATATTCGACGAAGACATAGCTACTTTAGAGGAGTAGCATTGTCTATATCAAGATCCTCTAAAGATATAATTAGCAGAAAAATAGATTCCATCAAAGATCCTTTTTATATAGTAATATTGATAGCCTCAATATATATGATCGTGTTTTTATATATTCCAATAATAATTTCTATAACACGAATATTCTCCACAGATCTCAGCGTCATGCTTATACTAAACTCTATTCCGATTCTTATAAGAACGCTTATTATTTCAGCTATTACAACTTTAATATCAATTTTAATAGCTTTAGTAATAAGCTATTATTTATCATTTTACACGACTTATCTAGAGAAAATAATCTTTATAATAATGATAACGTCTTCATATTGGATCGGTAGTCTACTGAAAACATATTCTCTCGCATATCTTATATTTCTACTTGAAAATGTTCTAGGACAGAGAATACTCTACACAGATATAGCAATATACATAGGCATGATCTATAATTATTCTCCTCTCGCAATTATACCAATATTCTTAGCTATGGAGAGAATAGATAGAATCTACATAGAGTCCGCTCGATGTCTAGGAGCAGGCGAGACACATATATTTATGAAAGTAATAATGCCAATGTCGAAACCGGGGGTCCTAGCAGGATTTCTGCTTGTGTTCACAGGATCTATGGGAGAGATAATAATACCACAGATACTCGGAGGATCTCCCAGATATATGATCGGTCAATGGATTTATGAATTAACATTCTCTTTCAAGAGGGTCTCTGACGCATCTCTTCTCTCAATAATTTATCTGATAATATCTCTTGCAACTGTCATCTCTATATATAGAAAAGCCGGTAGAGAGGTGGTCATATTCTGAAGATCGGAAGATTAATAGGTCTGTTCCTCATTATATTTTATGTAATGTTTTTATATACACCTATAATAATAAATATACTAGGATCATTATCTTCACAAAGATACACAATAGATTTGACTCATATAACATTTGAATGGTATTATAAAGCATTTAGCAATAAAGAAATAACGACTGCAACTATAAATTCATTATTGCTCTCTGTAACATCTGCTGTAATAGCCTCTGTACTAGGATTCTTAACAGGCTATGCGTATATGATGAGAAAACCAGGAGGATTTGTTGAGACAGTTATTTATATTCCTATAATCATACCAGAGATTATAGAGGCTTTCACATTAGCCACCTTCTATATTTCATTAGGTGTTGAGATGGGTTTTTACACAGTATTAATTGGACATCTAACATTTAACATAGCCTATGCATTTGTAATACTAAGATCAAGACTTGAGATGATTTCAAGAGAACTTATCGATGTAGCTAAATCTTTAGGAGCAGGAGAGATCACCGTCATCATAAAAGTTATTCTTCCAATCTCTTATCCAGCAATCCTATCAGCAGCTTTATTAACATTCGCTCTATCATTTGATGATCTTGTGAAGACATTATTTACCACAGGACCCGGCTTTAAGACCTTGCCAATACTTATATGGTCTATGACAGGGAGAGGAGGTATATCTCCACAGATAAACGCTATAACTGCTGTAATCCTGATCATATCATTAACTTCTTCACTGCTGATATCATATATACTTAGAAGAGAGCTGATAAAAACTTATTATTAGCTTAATCTAACTCCTATTTTCTCAAGATCTTTCTCAACAAACTCTAGGCCAAGTCTTCTAAGAGTCTCTCTCTTAGGCACACCATTTTCATCCCATCCTCTGAGTTTATAATAGTATCTAAGCATATCAATAAAACGATTAACATCTAATTTAGCCCCTGCGAAAGGACCTTTCTTCATAGGCTCTTTAAACCATCTCGCTGGAGGCATATCGATCTCTATAGACCATTTATAACCATTGACAATATATTCTCTTATCCAGAAACTTCTTATAAGAGTATAGATCCTATTAGCAATCTCATAGATCTTATCCCAAGTATAGTCTACTCCTGTTGCAGCTTTAAGAAGTCTCGGGTAATAATTAAGATCTATATTGAGCTCTACCCATGGAAATCTACATGTTGTTATGCTTTCAAACATTCCTCCTCTAATATTTTGCATCCAAATTACTTTCTCAACTTTCTCAGGCTGATAAGTCAGTCTGCCTTCTCTCACATCTATTGTTATGGCGAAAGCATCTTTATGATGTGCACCTATAGGTGATGTCCCATATGCCAGAGCCATAGCCTCGGCAGTGTGACAATTATATGCTGATATCTCTAGACCTTTAACATGCATTGCAAAATCTTTGGCTTCGCCACCTATTTTCTCTGCGACATATCTAACTCCATGTGAGAGAAGATCCCCGATCCCTCTTCTATATGTTATGTCTTCTATTAATCTGATCGCTTCTTTATAATCTCCCCACTCAATTTTATAATCAATCAGCTTCTTCTCAGAAGCCTCCATAGTGAAACCTAGAACATTTCCTAGAGAGATAGTATCTAAGCCGTATGTGTCAGCAAGATAATTAAGTCTAGAAACTCTATTTAGAGGAGCAATCCCTAGATTAGAGCCTAACATAGCTATATTCTCATAGTCAAGCTCGGCTCTGCCCTCAGCGATATCAGTGACATATCTAACTATATGACCACATGGCATGTTGCATAGAGGACAGCCTTTCTGAGAGATCCTCATGCTCTCTAACATATATCCATCTATTCCAGCATAGAAATCAAAGACGCCTTCTCTGAAATTATAAGTGGGCAGGACAGAGTTTATCTGAGACCATTCTATAGTAGCATTAGTTCCCTGTCTCATCCAGAAAGAATATCCATGGGAATTTTTGACAGCATTATAAGCCTCCATCCCCACGTTCACAAGCTCCTTTCTGTCAAAAGGCTCGGGATCCTTACATCCTTTCAATACTAAAGCCTTGATCTTTTTAGAACCCATTACAGCACCCATGCCAGGTCTGCCACCAGATCTTCCAAATTCGCTCACAACTGTGGCAAATCTAACCAGATTCTCTCCCGCAGGCCCTATGGATAGTATTCCAACATTTTTACCATATAATTTCAAAAGTTTTTCTTCAGTCTCATGAGAAGTTTTTCCCCAAAGATCTTCTGCATCTAAGTATTGTATCTCTTCACAAGAGACATAGATCATGAGGGGTCTATCAGATCTTCCTCTGATCACTATGGCATCATAGCCTAATCTTCTAAGCTCCACAGCCGCTTTAGTACCTATGTTACCATCTCCATAACCATATGTAAGAGGAGATTTAGAAGCTACAACCATTTTTCCAGAGCTTGGAAGAGGATATGCAGTTAATGGTCCTACAGCAAATATCAGATGATTATCTGGAGAAAAAGGATCTACTCCAACAGGGTTCAGATCCCATAGAAGTTTTATGGCCAGACCTCTTCCTCCAATAAAATTGATCAAAGTATCATGATCTATAGATACGATCTTATGCTCTCTCCTACCTACATCTAGATATAAAAATCTTCCAGACCAGCCTTTCAAAAAGAAAACACCATCAAAAACATTTGTAAGATATCTAATAAAGTTAACTACTTTTTCTACTAACCATACTTATATATGAGAGATATAATGAGGTGATTATTATAGATGTGTATGAGGCGAGAAGAATAGAATCTGAATGTATCATATAAAAGATCTGGACGCCAGGCAACATTAATATGCCTAATAGAAAAAGTGATAATGTGATCCTCTTATCAACAAATATGATAGGGATCAGAAGAACAAATATGTAGATAACAAGACTAAAAAGATAAAAAACATCTATGCCTATATAAGGAATAAACAGCAAGATCAGGATCGTTATTGAGAAAATTGTCAAAAGATAATATAACCGTCTAAAGATTCTACTGCTCTTCTTAAAACTCTCAGAGATCACATATATCTTCTCGTTAACTTTATTTATATTTAAATAAATATGCTCATAATTTCTCCATTGTTCTATATTTAAAAAAGTTTCTCCAAATTCTTTACGAGCTTGACTACATAGATCATATGTATCTCTCAAGATCTTTAATATCTCATCTAAAGATCTTTTGATAGAGTCATTCTCATCATATTCTCCACGACATAAACTGTCTAATCTGGGTATATCTATATCAACATGTTTCAGACATTTCATGATATAGATCTCAGAGACATATTCAGAGATTTTTCTACATATATCTCTAAGAGATCTATTTATCTCCATTTAGATCCTCTCTTTAAAACGTTAAAAGCCTCAGCAATTCTCTCTTGCCATTTATCACTTCTAATAATCCAGCCTCCCATAATTATTATCGAGGCTCCTCTCTCTACTACTTTAAGCGCCTTATAAGGATCGAGACCTCCTGCAACTGCCACTCGAAGACCTTCAGATGATATTTTCTCAACCTCCTTCTCTAATATATCTGCTGAGACTCTTCTTCTCTTCTGTACATCAACTCCAATGTGAAGAATTACTGTGTCAAATCCTAAATCGATTAATCTACGAGATCTTTCATATGGATCATCTATATACATAAGATCAACCCAGATCTCTATATTATAAGATCTTGCGTTTTCTAAAGCCTCTCTCAAAGTCTCATCATAAGCAAGACCCATCACAGTCACAATCTCAGCACCATTTAACACAGCACTCTCTATTTCTAATGAAGAAGCATCTAAGATCTTAAGGTCGGCCAGTACTTTGGCTCTTCCAGAGATCAGCCTTTTAATATCTACAACAACTCCCGCTCCAAATCTCTTGATCATTGGTGTGCCAACTTCAATAATATCAAAACCACTTTCAGCGGCATAGAAGGCAACTTTTTTTGCAAACTCTAGATCATGTGTATCAAGTGCTAACTGAATCATTGTTTCGTTCAATATCTCCCTAGATAATGTTTATGAAAAATAGATTAAATCATTAGCTCTCAATTTCTTAATCTACTCTAAAGCCTCAGGATCTCTCTCACGAATCCTAGAAATAATGGCGAAGGTGTTAACGGTCTGCTTTTAAGTTCTGGATGTGCCTGTGTTCCTATATAGAATCTATAGTCTTTTAACTCCATAAAATCAGCATAGTTTTTCTCATTATAACCAGACACTATAAAGCCTATCTTCTCAAAAGAATCTATGTATCTAGGATTGATCTCATATCTATGTCTATGTCTTTCAAAAACGATCTCTGACCCATATATCTCGTATACCTTTGTACCTTTAACTAATATACTCTTGCTAAGACCTAACCTCATAGTGCCGCCTAATCTGTCTATCTTCTTCTGCTCCTCCAAAAGATCTACGACGGGATGTGGTGTGGCAGGATCTAGCTCGGTGGAATTAGCTTTATCAAGACCTAACGCGTTTCTAGCTATCTCCACAGCCATCAGCTGAAGACCGAAACATATGCCTAGCACTATGCCGCCTTCTTCCCGAAGAATTTTCAAAACACTTATCTTACCTTCAGCTCCTCTTCTGCCAAAGCCTGGAAGAATGATGTACCCAGCCTTCTCTTTATATTCAAACTTTGTTGCTCCACTCTCTATGTCAGTAGCCTCTATCCATCTGATAACAGGTTCAGCTCTATACTCTGTTGAGGCATGTCTCAAAGCCTCTATTATGCTGACATAACTATCTCTGACCTTAGTATATTTACCTATCATATAAACCTCTATTCTTCTCTCAGGATTTTTAACTTTATTAACAAAAGAGATCCAGTCATCTAGCTGAGGCTCTCTATACTCTAGATTCAGTTTCTCAGCTATCCTCTTGGAAAATCCTTGAGAATGTAATATCAGAGGTAGCTCATAGATTGTAGAAAGATCATAGTCATTGAAGATATACTCTGGCTGGACATTTGTATAAAGAGATATTTTCTCTACGATATCTCTTCCTATAGGCTGTTCACTTCTGACTATAATAACATCAGGCTGTATACCGATCCTTCTCAGCTCCTGAACAGAATGTTGCAACGGCTTAGTCTTTATCTCACCAACAACTCTATGATAAGGTGTCAAAGCGACATGTATATATAAAGTGTTCTGAAAACCCAAATCCAGCCTCATCTGTCTAGCAGCCTCGAGAAATGGAAGCCCCTCAATATCTCCCACGGTGCCACCGATCTCTACAACAACAATATCGCTAGCCTGCGCTCTTGCGATCTCTTTTAATCTATTTTTTATTTCATTAGTGACGTGAGGTATAATCTGAACTGTCTGACCAAGATAATCTCCTCTTCTCTCTTTTTCAATAACCATCTGATAGATCTGTCCAGCAGTAATGTTATTAATTTTTGAGAGAGATTTTCCTAGAAACCTCTCATAATGACCTATATCAAGATCTGTCTCTCCACCATCATCAGTCACAAAAACCTCGCCATGAGCATAAGGACTCATAGTTCCGGCATCAACATTTAAATAAGGATCTATTTTTACAGCAGTAGTGTTATAACCCATTCTCTGTAGAAGAAGAGCTGCTGAAGCAGTGAAAACACCCTTCCCAAGACTACTTAAAACCCCTCCAGTAACAAACACGAACTTAGTCATACTACCTCAACATTATAATGTTCCTATATAAAGAGGTTAATAACTTTACTATTAAGATCCTATTTTAAATATCTTTGTGATATACATCTGGTTCGCAACAAACGATCTATAAAGAAAAAATTATAAGTGTTAATTTATTATAAAAATATTGGTGCCGGAGTAGCTCAGCTGGTAGAGCGCCGGGCTGTTAACCCGGTGGTCGGAGGTTCGAATCCTCCCTCCGGCGCCATATTTATTTATAATAATTTTGTGATGAGTATAGAACATTCTAATCTTAAACATATTATCTTTGAAACATTATTAATATATAGAGAAGATTCATGATACAGAAAGTGTTTAATAAAATTTTCCGAACAAAGGGGCTGAAGATAAAGAGGCAAGATAGTTACGATCTAGATGTTGATAAGAGCATCATTGAAGATAAGAGATTAAAAAGAGAGTTTCTATCTGCCTCGGCATATGAGTATGAGTTTATAAATATAGCTAGAAGAGGCGTTAGAGGCAAGGTTTTAGATAGATATCCCATAAACGATCCATGGGCGCATACTCTCATAGTCGAGGATGAAAACACGGGAGAGATAGTATATGTGGTAGATGAGGTTCCTCTTCAAGAGCTTGAGAAAAAGATCTTTGTAAGAATCATTAATTACATCATGTGGTCTGCTGGAGAAATAACTCCAGAGACAGATCCTATTGATTATATTACTAGAAAAGCGAGACAAGCCATAGATCTTTTCAGATTAAGACTTGGCTCAACTCCTACAGTCAGCTGGTCTAAAATTCTTTATTATGTTGAGAGAGATATATTAGGCTATGACGTTTTAGATCCTTTGATGAAAGATCCTTATATAGAAGATATATCATGTAATGGCGTAGGATATCCCATTTATGTGTGGCATAGAAAATATGAGTCTATACCCACAAATATATGGTTCAGATCACATGAAGATCTAGACAGATTTGTTCTTAAGCTGGCTCACAAAGCAGGTAAACATATATCTGTTGCATATCCTATTCTCGATGCAATGCTGCCAGAGGGTCATAGAGTAGCCGCAACATTTATGAAAGAAGTCTCTACACACGGCTCCACATTTACTATAAGAAAGTTTAGAGAAGATCCTATAACAATAATAGATCTTATAAACTTCAAGACTATATCGCCTTTATTAGCAGGCTATTTATGGTTTCTTATTGATAGAAAAAGCCCTATAATGGTTCTCGGAGTGACAGGTGCTGGAAAAACAACTCTCATAAACAGCATATTAAATCTTGTCAAACCTACTTATAAAGTTGTCACAATTGAAGATACCCCAGAACTTAGATTGCCAATAGAAAACTGGGTTCAGCTAGTGTCAAGACCTAGTTATGCTGCTGGAGAGAGTAAGGCTGGAGAAGTCTCATTATACGATCTGATTAGAGTATCATTAAGATATAGACCTGACATAATAGCGGTGGGAGAGATAAGAGGTGAAGAGGCTTACGTTCTTTTCCAGGCTATAGCAACAGGACATGGAGGCGTAACAACAATACATGCGGAAGACATAGACTCAATGATCAAGAGATTAAAAAGTCCTCCTATGAACATACCTGAGTCATATATTCCTCTGATAAACAATGTCCTCGCCATAAAAAGAGTATCTGCGAGAGAAGGAGATAAACTACGAACTGTTAGAAGAGTAACAGATGTGTGGGAGCTGGATAAGACAGGAGAGTTTATAAAAGTCTCTTGGTGGAGTCCTTCTAAAGACATGTTTGTAACAGAACTTGATAAAAGTATTTTAATAAAAAGATTCTCTCAATTAGAAGAGAGATCCTACGACAATCTCATTAGAGAGATAAATGAGAGAACATTAATAATGTACTGGCTTTCTAAAAAAGGCATAAGAAACTATAGAGAGATCGCTAGATACATATCTATGTATCATGTGCATAAAGAGATGCTTATCTCAATAGTTAAGAGAGATCTTGAGATCATAGGAATAGATACTGAAGAGATTAAAAATATCCTCTGATAAGAGGCGAGGATAGTTGAGAAGAAATCTCTTAAGCCTTAGATTAAGAAAGAAAGAGAAGCAACATAAAACTTCACTACCTCCTCTTATGATAATAGATTTCATCTCTCTCCTATTATTCTCGTCATTAGCGAATAGGATCAGAAGAACTTTTGATCTTGATCGTGTGATCAGAGAGGCAGGTCTTAACATTCATCCTCATATATATGCTGCTAGAGTATCTCTTCTATTGATCCTTTCAACGACGATCGGGGTCGCAGTAATTGTGTCGTCAATCTTATTCTTCCAAGGCTTACTTATCATACAAATCATAATGATGCTTATAGGCATATTCACGCCAGCAACTGTTTTAGCACTCTCACTATTATATCCTTTATCAATGAGATCTTCAAGAAGAAATTCTGTAGACTCAGAGCTTCCATTCTTTGTGTCATACGCGTCTTTCATGGCCAGAGGAAACATATCTCTCGTAAAAGTATTTGAAAGATTTGCAGAGATGCCTCTATTTTATGGAATGAGAAGAGAAGCTAGACATTTTCTGAGAGAAATAAGAGTATTCGGCAAAGATCCTGTTTTAGCTCTCGAGACGGTTGCAGAGGAGACGCCCTCAGAAGATTTTAAAGATCTTATTATGGGATACACGACTATGTTAAGAATCGGTGGAGACTTAGTCAGATATTTAGAGTCTAAAGCTGATGAGATGTTCGCAAAAATGAGTGAGAAGATAAAATCATTGATCGAGAGAATGGGTCTTATAATAGAGATCTATATGATACTGTCTGTTGTGACAACTTTGTCATTATTTGTTTTATTCATATCCGCAGGAGGATTAAGTATCATAGGAGCTCAGGGAGGCTTAAGCAATTTCTTCATAGGATTATATATATACTTGATTCTCCCGATAATGTCTATAATGACAATCATAGTGGCACATTATTCTCAGCCTAGGCAGAAAGTTTTTCTCAGAAAAACTGTTGACATGATCTTTCCTGGACTATTAATTTCAGTCGTATTAGGCGTATTAACGTTAGTATTCTCTGGCGGATATAGATTCATAGCTGGAGTTATAGATAAATACACTACAATAGGTCTTTTAATAAGCATAAACACTCCTTTCATATTTTTCTCAGGATTTATATGGTATCATTACAGAAAAGAGACCAAGACTTTCAGAGGAATCAATCAAAAAATAGCGTCTTTTCTAGAGGACGTGAGCGAGGCGAGAAAAACAGGTCTTTCGCCAGAGAGATCTATTATACAGACTATGAAGAGAGATTACGGACCTCTGTCAAAAGTTGTTAGAAGAATAGGAGTTGCAGTAAGTCTAGGAATCGATATAGAGGCGGCTGTTAAAAGAGGAGTCAGAGAACTAAGAAACTGGTTTGCCAGAGTAATGTTCAGATTTTTGATAGACTCTATTAAAGTGGGCGGTGGAAGTCCTGAGGTTCTTTACTCGCTTGCGAAATATGCGAGAGCGTTGGCCGAGATGGAGAGCAGATTAAGGATCTCTCTGAGAACATATGTCATGATGCCTTATATAGCGGCGATTCTTCTATCTATATCTTCCATAATCTTCTTGACAATGATGCTTCAGACACCAACAATACTTGGCCAAGGATCTACTGTTAAAATAGATCCTGCTGCTGTATATAGCTTTGTCGCATTGCTAAGTATAGGCATTAATATAAATTCGTGGATAATGGGGTTAGTGGCAGGTAAAATAGCTGAGCTGAGCATAGGTGAAGGACTTAAACACTCTTTAATACTGATCTTAACATCTTTATTATCTCAGATCATTCTGATATTTCTTTATATACCTTTCTAAGGATCTAATGATTCAAATATTTACATAAGGTTTTGAAAGACTGCTACTCATAAATCCTCTGGCCATCCCTTTCGTATTATAATACATGATGATCTCTCCTAAAGATGATAATATTATAGCTCCAGCAGTATTTCCTCCAAACAATTCTTCTAATTCTCTAAAACTCTCTACAGTAGCCTTATAAAGATCATTGAGATATCTATAGCTCAAAGCTATAGATCTGCATAGTGAGATAGTCATTATAGTCTCTCCAACTCCTGTAGCTGAACAAGCCACATTTCTATCAGCATAAAAACCTGCGCCAGGAATTGGAGAGTCTCCTATTCTACCAGGAAGTTTAAACCATATCCCCCCAGTACTTGTTGCAGAAGCTAATGTGCCGTAGATATCTAATGCTACAGCTCCCACAGTATCTCCGAGAGAAATAACTCTATCTATGATCTCAAGGTTCTTTCTATAATAAGGAGGCAAGATCTTCTTATTTAAAGCATCTTTATATCTTCTATTGATGTTCTCGTTAATCTCTCTCTTCTCTAAGCCAAACAATTTTGCTAGCTCATCAGCACCTTCGCCTCCTATTAAAACATGGTCTGTCTTCTCCATAACAATTCTCGCCAGCTTAATTGGATTTTTCACATATCTACTCATAGCAACGGCTCCCGCCTTCATAACAGATCCTATCATTATGCCGGCGTCCATTTCGGCAACGCCCTTTATATTGAGAGAGCTTCCGTATCCTGCATTAAAAACCCCTGAATCCTCAAGTTTTGATACAGCGTATTCTACCACATCTACGGCCTCAGACCCTTTCATCAGAAGTTCATATGATTCTACCAGCAGTTTCTCTATAAAATCTGTTATTCTTCTCCGTGTATCTTCATCAACATCCCATGCTCCAGCTCCTCCATGAACAATTATGATAGGTCTCTCACTCTTAAATCTCTCGACATGTCCTAGACTCAAGATATACACCGAAACAAGTTACTATAGGCGATAAATAATTTTTATCTCTATAAGAGAGAGGATGCTACTCCTCTAAACTCTCAAGATCTTTAAGATCTTTTATTGGTAGCGATAATCTTTTTCTCTTCAGGTCTCTCATAAGTCTATTCATATTTTGATAATATAACAACAGTTGTTTGACGTCCTCTATGTTTGTTCCTGATCCTATGGCGATTCTACGCATTCTAGATCTGTCGATTATCCCTGGATTTTTAAGCTCCTCCTCCGTCATAGACTCAATTATGTGAAGCCATTTTCTCATTGTTTTCTCACTAATTTTCATATCATCTTCTCTCAAAGGCAGATTTGCGAGACCTGGTATCATCTGAAGAATCTTAGCTAAAGGACCCATTCTCAAAATACTCTTGATCTGGAGGTATAGATCTGGCAACGTTATCTCTCCTTTTGCAAGAGCTTTTCTCATTCTCTTCTCCAGCTTCTCGCTCTCCTCTAAAGCTCTAAACTTCTCAAGAAGACCTTCGATATCTCCTAAGCCAAGCAGCCTTCCCACAAATCTTCTTGGGTTAAAAACTTCTATTTCATCTACATTCTCTCCTACTCCAATAAATTTTATTTTTGCTCCTGTTGCTACAACAGCTGATAAAGCTCCTCCACCTCTTGCAGATCCATCTAATTTTGTGACGATTATAGAGCCTATGGGGGTTGCCTCATGAAATCTTTTGGCAAGTTCATAAGCTTTCTGACCAATTGTTGCGTCAAGAACAAATATTATCTCATCGGGAGAAACAGCCTCAGCTATAGCTTTCATCTCGTCTAACAATGCCTTCTCCTCACCATATCCATGTCTACCTGCTGTATCTATAATAATTATGTTGCAACCATCTTTAACAGCCTCTCTGACGCCGTCTACAGCTATTTTCACAGGATCTGAGGAATCGCCTCTGTATACAGGAACATTTATCTTGTCGCCTAATTGTCTAAGCTGTTCATATGCTCCAGGTCTATATGTGTCAGCAGCAACCATACAAGGTCTGTAACCAAGCTTCTTATAATACAAGGCTAACTTAGCACATGTGGTGGTCTTCCCAGATCCCTGAACACCTATCATCATAATCACATACGGTTGCTTCGACGGCGTTATCTGAGGAGAGACATCTCCGCCAAAAATTCTCACCAGATTATCATAAACTATCTTTATAAACCAGTCTCTTCTAGTAAAACCTGGAGGAGGATTAGAAGATAAGGCCTCTTCTCTGATTTTTCTAGTCAGCTCATATACTATCTTCACATTAACATCAGCAGAGATCAAAGTTTTCTGCAGATCTTTTATAAAATTGTCTACAGCCTTTTCATATACATCAGAGCCTTTCAAAAACTTTGATACAAGATCTTTAAGTGTCTCAAGACCTTTCATAAAAAAACCTTTTAAGATTAAATAGTATTCAGCCTCTTACATTCATAATAATTCTTCTTCCCATCACAACCCAATATTCAACTTCTTTACCAGGGCTTAACTTTTTGACAAGCTCTTGATCTGTTGGAAGAGATAACTCAAAAGTCTCATAAGTCTCTGAATCCATTATCTGAACAGTAGATCCTGTCAAAGCAATTATCTGACCAATTCTCTTGTCTATTATAGGCACCTCAACTCTTGTGTCAACAGGAGCAACCATAGTTTTCCTTGCACCAGTGAACAATGAGATAGCTACAACATGTGCCTTAGCAGAACCATGTTTTCCAGTCTTAGCCTTAGATATCTCTACTACTCGACAAGGTTCGCCATCTATAACTACAAAACTACCCTCTTTTAGATCTCCTAATTCAGCAAATGTAACACTCATATTCCACACCTAATTATAATCTTCTAAAAATCTTAATAACGTTTTTAAAACAATTTTAGTGAAAGATAAATAAGTTCTCAGGATGATCATGCTTGTCTTCCTCTGATGAAGATGCTTATCATGCCGAGCAGTATAGACAATGTATATATAAACCTGTTGCTATCGTCATACTTAATAAAGATAATGCCGATGGCCTCAGAAAGACTCTTGAAAGCCTAACAAAACAATCCTGTCCTGTATGCGAATGTTATGATATATATATATTCGACGGTGGCAGCATAGATGATTCTAAAAAAATTGCCGAAGATTTCGCTAAAAAGATAAACTGTATCAGATTCATTGAACAAAAGATCAAGGGTGGGACAGGTCCTGCTAGAATAGAGGCTGTGAAGCTTCTTAGAGAAAAAAATTATAAAATTATTATATGGGGAGATTCTGAGAACGTCTATGATAAAGACTATATAAAGAACATCATAAGAAGATATTGCCGCGAGAGAGAGAAGATCTCAAGAGATAAATACATCATAATATCAGGAAGATCTGTTGTTAAAATAGATAGTATTTGGTCAAGAATCTTCTTCTGGTATCATATGTATCATCAGATATTTCCGAGAGGAGTTGGAGATAGACATGCTCCTGGTAATAATAAGGCTGTAGAAGCTGATATATACAAACTATTTATATATCCGCCATGTATAAGAAGTGAAGATTTTATATTCTCATATTTTATCTATAAGAATTTTCGAGAAAAAATAGTGTATCTTCATGAGAAAGAGTCTATCGTATTGGTATCAATGCCTCAAACATTTAAAGAGATAATCAGATGGCAAAGGTCTAGAGTTAGAGGAGTAGTGGAGTGCTCAAGAATAATAGGTCTAAAGATTCCTCCTGACTTCATATATTGGCTAAGTTTTCTTATATATAATGTTCTCATGATCTCTCTTTACATACTCACTTTAAATATAATTCCAATAATCTTTTATCTAACGACTGTTGTTCTAACAAGCATTTTTTTATACCTAAGATCATTAGGCAACATAGAGAGATCTAGCGTATTTACAGGTTTTCTAGGATATATAGGTCTAGTTCTTCATTCTATCTTCACAACATATTATGTGCTAAAATACATAAAGTCTAAATAATCGAAAGATCAATTTATTATATATATAAGTCTCTCATCATAATCTAAATTGATAAAACCATGTTTATCTATGAGAGGGAAGTATAAGTGAAAATTCCGCTTGATTATATCTGTGTGAAGACCGGCGTGCTCTGCCCTAGATGTAGAAGACTTGTTGAGTCAGGAGTTGTCTCAGAGTTTGAGATTAACGTGATGAAAAATTTGATAGAGCTTGAAGAGAATGATCCTGAGTTTAGACAGTTTTTAAATGATTTCACATATATAAAAGCTTATAAATATGGAGACGCGCTGTTAATATTAGGAGAATTCGTCTCGAAACAAGATCAGAGAATTTTACAGAGGCTGGCTAAAGCGTTAGGTGAGAAACTAGATATGAAAATAAGAATTATATCTGTAGCATCTAAAAAAGATATAAAATCTTTAGTATCTCAACTTATTTTTCCAGCAAGAGTTTTAGGAGTAAACATAATATGGCTGCCAGACGGATCTCATCAATATATCATAAGGATACCAAGAACAGATCTTAGGTATATGCCATTGTCTACTGATAGTATAGAGAAGTTTATTGAGGCGATAAGCGGAGAGAATGTGAAGATAAGAATAGAGTAGTAAATTATATAATGATCATAATAACTTAACTATGTTCTTCTTAAAGATCTCTCTGAGAAGATTAGTCGCATAACCGCCTTTATCTAGACAAAAATATAGTTTGTCTCTATCTATTCTAATATTTTCAACAGGCGATATAATGAATCTTTTTAAAACAAATCTCTTAAGACCTGTGTATCTCTTGATGTTCATATAAAGATCTTTATAAGACACCTCTAGATTTTGTTGAACAATCATTTCAAAAAGATCTTTTATACCACTATATATTTTAATCCCGTCTTTAAGAACATTTATCATTAAATAAGGTAGTTTCTTAGATCCTATATATGTGGAACCCAGTTTTTCATCGTCTAGATTCTCTACAACAAGACCATATTTAATCCATCTTTTAGAGACATATAGATTGAATAGGTATGAGAAAAACGCCGAGATATAGAATCTTATGATGCTTCTCGGGACACCCTTAAATAGTTCTATCATATTGCTTGATTTTTTGATACATAAATTTTCACAAATTATTCTCTCGATCCATGACCAGCTTTTTTTCACATATATCTTTTTACATTTCTCACATATATCACAAGATTCATGAGGATAACAAATCATCATGTTGACAAGCTCATCAATGCGATCTTCAATGATGTATCTTCCTAAAAGATGTGTGATATTTCTACGAACACCAAATCTTTGATAAGAATAATAATTAGGTAAATAACCTATTTTCTTAATAATCTCTATGATCTCTCTGAATCTATCTTCTTCAGATGTAAGCTTTGGAATAGTGATGATAAAACAGTTTCCTAACAAGATCTTTTTAGAGAACAGCTTCTTGGGATATATACCGACGAAATATGTCTCGATATTATCTTTCTTAAGATACACAGAGAAGTTGCTGGGTTTGTAGACACCTATAAATTGATACGTATCTGCTGATCTATCTTTTAAACCTAAGTAATAAATCTTCTCTGAATTAAATAATTTTTTCATAAGTTTTATAGCTGTCAAAGAGTCTAGATCTTTTTTATGTAATATATAAAGATACAGCTTGTCATAGACGCTTGAGAACATCATATAATTTGGCTGATAATTTTGAGAGGCTAACCCTAGATGTTTTAAATATTCTAATACCACAAAATTCTCATGACTAAGCTTTTCCAAAGGTTCTAAATAAAGATTTTCCGAAGTCATATAACAGTATAAACCGATCTTTTTATCGATGTCAAGACTAGTATCGAGACATCTCATAAAAATCTTTACACCTCTAGAAATCTATAGAAGAGGAAGATCTCCAGAGATCATATCTATCAAATCTGATGGTGCAGGACCTATTCCTACGGCCGTTAAAGTGCCTGGAGGAAGCTCGGTTCTTCCAGCATCTCTTATTATGGAACAAGGAAGTTTATTAGAGACACATTTATTATATATGTCAAGAAGTCTCTCCTCGTTTTCTACTCTTACAACGATCTTCTTCATACCTTGCTCAACCCATTTATTCACCCATGTACTCCACTCTTTATCATTAATAGCCTTAAGAACAGCATCTACAGAGGCGTGAGCGACTTGAACAGCTAGCTTACCTTTACTCATCTTAAGGTCAGATCTGACGACTATCACTTGTTTATACTCTTCATACATTCTTCTCTCAATATACAGAATATTTATAAGAAAATATTTTTCAACATTTTTTAGACCTTTAAAAACATGTATCATAATGATCTTGGTCTAAGCTCTCTTCTATAACACTAGGCATGAAACATGTTAGAATAACATATATTAATAAGACTGTACAGTTAATATTTTAAAAGGGTGTATTTTCATATCCGAGGCTTCTGAGAAACATTTAGGTAGAGTTGTGATTAGAGTTAGAGGAATAGTTCAGCGAGTAGGCTTCAGATATTGGATCTATAAACATGCGAAGAAAAGATCTTTAGCAGGTTTTGTAAAAAGCGAGCCAGACGGATCATTGCTCATAGTTGCAGAAGGTCCTAAAAAAGATCTTGAGTATTTAATCGAGGTCTCGAGAGAAGGTCCTCCTAGTGCAGTAGTAGAGGATATAGAGGTTAGATGGGAGGATTATAAAGGAGAATTTCAAGAATTTAAAATAGCTTTCTAGAGAACATCATAATTTTTACAAAAGATCTTTTTTCTTCTCAAGCAATTTCAATAATTCATCAGATAATCTATCTAATATTTTTTTAGATGATGCGAATAATTCACCTAAAGTCTTTTCTTCAAACATTTTATTAAAAACAGGCTCGAGTTCTTTAACAAATCTTTTCACCATAGAACTTGTCTTATCAAACCACGGTCTCTTTGATAGAGCGTAGCTAGAGACTAAATATTCGATAGCCGCGATGTCCATTGCTAGATCCATGATCTCTAGAGTCTTTAAAGCGGCGTTATAAGAGTTACTGACATGATCTTCTTGAGAGGCAGACGTTGGAGTAGTAAAAATTGTAGAAGGATAGACCAGGAGAGATATTCTATTAAGAAGCGATGAGATAGTATACTGAGCAATCATCAAGCCTACATCCTCTTTCTCTGTTAAAAATGGTGGAAGACCTCTATTTAAATTAGGATCTAATATTGTAAATACTCTTCTATCAACCTGTATCAATGGTTGAACAACTAAATGAGCAAGATAATCCATAGCATTAGCTATATATACTCCGTAGAAGTTTCCTCCGCTAACACATTCTCCATCAACAAAAACTGGATTGTCACTAGACGAATTAATCTCTCTATCAACCAGGTCTCTGACGTGGATAAGACCTTCATAGTAGCTTCCCAATATTTGAGGGATTGTTCTAAAACTATATCTGTCTTGTATAATATCTTTATTCTCAACAGAAGAGTCCTCAAGAATCATATTTAAGATCCTAGATATTATCTTGAGACTTTCATATCTTTTGAGACCTGCAATCTTCTGAGAGAAATGTTGTTTAGGAGTTGCCATGGCCTCTATGGATATAGAAGATGTTATGATAAGTGATATTAGAAGTTTATCTGCTTTATAAGTTGCGTGAGAAGCTACTGAGGCGCTCATAGCAGTGTTATTGATGATGCTTAAAAAATCTTTAGGTTTAGGCCTCAAAGGTTCTATACCATGTTCACGCATAATCTCTTCTGCATAACCTCTTCTACCGTTTTCATCTTCAACCAGACCTTTGCCATATAATGATAAACCTATGTATGACATTGGCGCAAGATCGCCGCTTGCACCTAGGGAGCCATATCTAGGAACTAGAGGGATTATATTTTTATTTAACATCTCTACAAGAAGCTCTATTACATAAGGATCAACAGCTGAGTATCCCAGACTTAACTGTCTAGCTAATATGATCATGGCTCCTCTAACAACCTCTCTTGGAAGAAAATCTCCCACTCCAGCTGCATGTTGCATCAAGATCTTGATGTGATAATATTGTTCTGGCGACGACACTTTTTTTGTCAGCTGAGCTCCTAAACCTGTGCTGACACCGTAGCATACGCCTCCGCTCTCTATATATCTAAGAAATTTTTCTCTAATCTCTCTTAACTCATTAATTTTTTTATCATCTATATAGAAGCTAACTTTCTCGTTAACTGAATATCTATAGACATCTCTATATGAAAGGTCTTTTGATAAATCGATTCTAGGACTCAAAAGTTATCAACCACCAAGTCTAACATATGTTGCATAATAAATATTTCATCTAAGGAGTATTTTTATGGTGATATAGATTTACTTAAGACGTGTAGAAGAGTTATTTACAGAGCCTGGATCTTTATTAATAAGAGATCCTAATGATCTTAGATTCAAAAACTTTGTCGTAAAAGACGTGTCGAAATGTGTTTCTGAAAATAATATCTGCATAATAGGATATCCGTGGGATTGGAATACTGCAGGCGATCCCGGAGCTAGATACGCTCCCTCTATATTAAGAAAATACTTGTACGAGTATAATATAATAAGTCTAGACAAAAATGTTAATATATGCGACTTAGGAGATGTAAAGATTGCTCCAGGAGACCCTTTTGTAAGCGAGAGAAGATTTGAAGAAGCATTAGATATCACACAAAACATATGCAAAAGATTCATAGTATTAGGAGGAGATCATTCTTTAACAAAAATTGTTGTAAAAAATATTCTTAAAAAACATGATGAAATAGATCTTTTGATATTTGATGCTCATCTGGATATGAGAAAATTATCTGAGGGAAAGTCTTCAGGCACTTATTTGAGAGAAGTTATTGAAGAGTTTGAGAGACGTGTGAATCCTATAGTGATAGGATATAGAGAGCATTCTAATCCTACGTACATGATCGATTATGCGAAAGAGAGAGGGGTCAAGCTAATAGATATAGATCATGTGAAAAAGACTTTTCATGAGATACATAATGAGATAATGAGATATCTCAAGTCTAATAATATATATATATCTATTGACGCCGACGTGTTAGACCCTTCTCAGTGCCCAGGGGTGAATTCTATATCTCCAGACGGCTTATTTCTTAGAGAGCTTAGAGAGATGTTGAGAAACATCATATCGATCCAGGGGGTGAGAATTTTAGGTGCAGACATCGTAGAGATAGTGCCTAAAAAAGATCTTGGCGACTTATGTATACGAAACATGGCATTGATAACGTTAGATTTAATAAAATATTTCATAACTTCTGGTTAGATGATCTATATAATATTCTGCCTCTTTTAATCACATATTTAATTAGATCTCTCTTTCTTAAATAACCTATATATCTGTAACTTTTTACATTTAATATAACAAGATCTGCTTGAAAACCCTCTTTAATAGAACCGATCTTCTCAGCTCTCAGACTATAAGCGGCATTGACAGTTGTTGCTGCAATAATGTTTGCAGGCGGTATAGAGAAATATATTGAAGCAAGATTCATGGTCTCTATCATATCAAGATTCATCAGCGCAGGAGAATGATCTGTTGTTAATGCAATTATGCCATTATTTCTTAGTAGGGTATATACATCAGGCATCTTTTTTGCGATATATATCGAGGTTGTTGGAGATAATATCGCTACTATGTCACTTTTAGCAATTTTTTCTAAAACCTCTCTAGGAGTGTTATTCAGATGATCTATAGATACAGAGCCTATCTCGAGACCTAAGTCGCTACATTTAATATAAGCAAGCTCATCAGCATGAATCCTAGCTTTCAAACCTGCTGAAACCCCATTCGATAATATTTTTCTGCTTTCATCAACATTAAAAGCTCCTGAGTCGCAGAATACATCTATAAAAAGAAAATCTTTTTTAACAGCCTCTGGAATAAGCGTCGAGACGAATCTATCTATAAACTCCTTTCTCTCAAATCCAGGAGGTATTACATGAGCAAGTAATGTAGGAATCACATCTATCTCAACATCTCTTCTAACCATCTCAAGCGCTCTGACGAGCTTAAGCTCGCTATCAATATCTATACCATAGCCCGTCTTTATCTCTATCGTGGTCACACCACTTTTCACGAACTCATAGATTCTTTTTACAGTCTCTTTAACTAACATATCTAAAGATGTTTTAGAAGTCTCTCTCATAGTTCTTATTATACCGCCGCCTCTAGACAAGATCTCATCATATTCAGCTCCAGATAAAATCATCTCATACTCGTCTTCTCTAGCACCTGCATAAATCAGATGTGTATGAGGATCTATTAAGCCTGGTATTACTATAGAATTTTCTGCATCAATTTTTAGAGAAGCATCAAATTTATAAAGATCTTTTCTCTCCCCCACGTAAAAAATTTTTCCATCCTTTATAGCTATAAAACCATCATATATAATGCCAAGATCTTTTTCTTTAGCAAATCCTCTGACCACCTGTGGCAACGATACGATCTCTGACAAATTATATATGATAAGATCTGTCTTGATGCTCAAAAAATAACCTCAGAAGCTTATTTTATCATAGGAGCCTTTATATTCTTCTCTTTGACAATTCTGATAGAGGTTTCGTAGCCTGCATCTGCATGTCTAATAACGCCGATCCCAGGATCAGTTGTTAAAACATGTTTAGCTCTGAAATCGCTCTCTGGAGTCCCATCAAGAACGAGACCGAGACCTGCATGAATGCTATAGCCTATTCCTACGCCACCACCATGATGAACACATACCCATGTAGCTCCTGCAGAGGCGTTTAATAAAGCATTTAACACAGGCCAGTCTGCTATGGCATCTGAGCCGTCTTTCATTCCTTCTGTCTCTCTATACGGTGATGCCACAGATCCTGAGTCCAAATGATCTCTTCCTATCCATATAGGTCCTATGACGCCTCTTCTAACAAGCTCATTTATTCTTAATCCGAAAGCAGCTCTCTCTCCATACCCCAGCCACACAACTCTAGACGGCAGACCCTGGAATTTAACAAATCTTCTGGCATTCTCAATCCATCTAACAAGTCTTTTATTATGTCTAAACATTTCAATGACCTCATCATCTAAAATCTCTATATCTTTAGGATCTCCTGTGAGAGATGCCCATCTAAAAGGTCCTCTACCCTCTTCAAACATAGGTCTTATATATGCCTGAACAAATCCTGGAAATGAAAAAGCCTCAGAATACCCGGCCTCGTAAGCCATTCTTCTTATATTATTACCATACTCAAATACTACAGAACCTCTTCTCATAAAACCTACCATAGCCTCCACTTGTCTTCTCATGCTCTCCATACTCATCTTCTTATACTTCTCAGGATCTTTATTTCTCAAGATCTCAGCCTCCTCGACTGACAGTCCTGATGGGATATAGCTCAAAGGATCGTGGGCAGGCGTCTGATCAGTGACCACGTCGGGCTTGAAGCCTTCTTTATATAATTGCCAATAAATATCTGAGGCATTTCCTAGTAAACCTATTGAATAGCCTTCTCCTCTCTCTAAATATCTATGAGCAAGATCAAGAGCTCTGTCAAGACTATCTGTCCACGTATCAAGATAGCCAAATCTGATTCTTCTCTCAATCATTTTTTTATCAACTTCAACAACAATAGCGACCCCGCCATTCATTTTAACAGCTAAAGGCTGGGCACCGCCCATCTCTCCAAGACCTGCGGTAAGCACTAGTTTTCCTTCTAAACTTCCTCCGAAATGTTTCTCAGCAGCAAATGCAAAAGTCTCGTAAGTGCCCTGAAGAATTCCTTGAGTACCTATATAAGCCCAACAGCCAGCAGTCATCTGACCAAACATTGTAAGTCCGCGTGTCTCCAGCTCTCTGAAATAATCCCAGTCAGCCCACTTAGGAACGATCAATGCGTTAGCCATTATAATTCTTGGCGCAAGCCTGTGAGTCTCAAAAACAGCCACAGGTTTGCCACTTTGAATAACAAGAGTCTCGTCACTTCTCATTGTAAGCAGAGTATCTACTATAGCCTCAAAAGCCTCCCAATTTCTACAAGCTTTTCCAGTGCCTCCATAAACAATCAAGTTCTTAGGATCTTTAGCAACATCAGGATCTAACACATGAAAAAGCATTCGAAGAGCTCCTTCGATCTGCCAGTCTCTAGAGTCTGTAAACATCTCTTTGGTTTTTATTGCTTTCACAGTCCTGGTAGCAGGATCATAGAAACCTTTTTCAATAAGTCTTTGAATAGGTCTAAAAACATAACTCAATAAAATCACCGATAAAAATATTTCCTGAACGTATTTTAAATTTTTAAGCTTTGAGTATATTTAGACGTTTAATATTTTATACTTTTGTAGTCACATGTACAATAAAAATAATATCTGTGACACAGACTTATGAAATGGGATCTTAATATGTCATCTCAGAGCAAGAGGCTAGTACCTATCTCAGAGAATGTTGTCAAAGAACTTATGGAGTTCTCCAGCAGAATAGGCATTCCTTTTAGAGAATTAGTTGAGAAGATCCTCATATCATTTGCTGAAGTCTCTCGCACAAATCCTCATTTGATCAACATAATATATAATTTCGATCTATTAGAAGATCTTAGGAAGATCGGAGGGATCATACTTCCTCAAAATTTTATTAATAAGCTTATTGAGAAGATGAGTGATGAAGATCTTGAGGAGCTAAGAGAGGAGCTGAAAAGATCATCTTCATGGCTGGGTCTTCTAGTGAAGGTTAAGAGAGGAGGGTCTTTAGAAAACATGATTGACATACTAAAGATCTGGCTGTCAAACATGAAGATTGATGTGATCCCATTACAAAACGAGAAGGATCTATATAAGATAGTGATCTCATCTCCTGAACAAGATGAAAGAACAGGTCTTCTCATAGAAGCAATTATTGAGGGAGTCTCAAAAGCATTTGATGCTACAATAATATCGAGAGATATCGAGAAAGGAATAGTTGTCACAGTGATCAGATATGGTCAGAGCTAGAAAGACTCTTGGGATTGACAGAGAAATTGTTGAGAAGATAAAAATTATATCTAAAAATCGAGGAATGTCTGTAGCAGAGTATATCAGAAGATTATTAAATAGTGCTATTCTATTAGAGGAGTCAGGACTTTTTGCCCCTAAAATATTGGATGATGCCAGATATGAACATATACTTTCTTCTTTCAGATTTATTCTTTTCCCACAAGATCTTCTTATAAACAAAGATTTCAGCAAAGAAGATTATATGAAAGCCAGAGAATACGGTGAAAAGATCGGAAGAATATTTCATGAGATGTTAATCGACGCGCAACCTTTCATAGAAAAACTCGGAGAGTCAGTTGGAATACTAATTAAAAGAAGTAGTGATCTCGTAATTATGAAGACAAATGACTATAGGAGAATTATTGCAGAAATAATGATTGGTCTAGCTCGAGAAAGCGGTTATAGAGTATTAGAAACAGAACAAATAATTATTTTATCTCTTCAACCAGCTTAAGAACTTTAAATAATTCATTATTTGCTTTATAATTTGGCAATGCTTTATAAACACTTTGTAATACTAAGGTCTTTGCTTAGAGTATAAATTTTAAAGTGCAGCTAGGCTAAATTGCTTCAACCTAATTTTATTTTAAAAGTAAAAATAAATTGAGAGAAGAAAATTTATATATCATACTAGGTGTTACTATTTTTTGGAGGTAAATTATCTATGTATTCAATGAAAGGTGTATCAAAAATTTTATTAACTGCTCTTATAATTCTGATAGTGATCATAGCAATCTTTGCCATTTTTTTAATCATCCAATCTTTTCATCTACCTGCCCAGATGCATACCTCCCCGACAATCTCTTCACCTACGAACCTCACTACTATATCCACCCTCCCAGAGTGTATAATTAAAATAGGTTTCTTTGCACCGATTACAGGTCCAGCATCTGCTGATGGTATGGCCGCAAAAAATGGTGCAGAGCTTGCTATCAAACATATCAATGAAGCTGGCGGTATAAAACTTCAGGGGAGAACATGCCGCGTAGAACTTATAGTATATGATGATCAGTTAAGTACAGATCAAGCAGTCGCAATAGCTCATAAACTCATTCAGCAAGATAAAGTTGTAGGTGTGGTGAGCGGTTCATACAGTGGTCCCACACTTGCAGTATCTTCTATATTCGACGAGAACAAGGTACCATTAGTAGTCTCATACGCGGTTAATCCATTAATAACTGCGAATAAGACCTATGTATTTAGAGTTGGAATGCTTGGTGAAACAGAGGGAAAAGCTGCGGCCTATGTTGCGATAAAATACTTTAATGCTAAGAGGATCGCTATATTATATGTAGATAATCCTTTCGGTCGCAGTCTCGCTGAGAGTGCTAAAAAATATGCCGAACTTCATAATTCTACAATAGTTTACTATGAAAAATTCTCCGATGATACTAGAGATTTTTCAACGTGGCTTAGCGTAATCAGAGGGTTAAATCCGGACGTGCTTTTATTCTTTGGTTATTATTATCATGCTACAGGTGTTAAGCAAGCTAAAGAAATGGGTATAAACATACCTATAATTGGTACGGAAGGATTCGATTCTCCTAAATTTCCAGAATTAGCTGGAGCCGCCGCAGAGGGAGTTCTTATAGTAACAGATCTTAATAGAGATAGTCCAAGCGAACTTGTGAAGAAATTTTTAAAAGAATATAAAGAAAAGACTGGTATGCCAGCCGATATGGTAGCCGCCTCTGCTTATGATGCTGTAAGAATTCTAGCGAGGGCTATTGAAATTGCTCAAAGCATTAGTGGTCAGGATATAGTTAAGGCCTTAGAAAAAATTAACAATTTCGAAGGTGTAACAGGAATCATTATTAGATTTACACCAGGGCATAATGCTGTAAAATATCTAACTGTACAAGTAATCAAAGAAGGCGAGTTTCGCTATTACACTGATATAACAGAACCTGAGATTATCACTCCAAGTACATGAAATATTTTTCAATCAAAATTTTTGGCACGTTCTTATTCTTTTTTATCTGATATATTCTTGATAAATTTAAATACAATGTTTTAAACACTATATAGGGATTTAAATGTTAACTACAGAGATTATATTACAATTATTTATATCAGGAATAGTAGTAGGAGCTATCTATTCTACCATGGCCCTTGGATTAACAACTGTGTATGGCATGTTAAGAATACTTCATATAGCACATGCGGGAGTTTATGTAATTGGTGCATATATAGGCTTCTCAGTTTATCTGCTGAGTAAAAATATTCTACTCTCATTTATAGCAGCAGCAGTTTGTTCGATGATTATTGGTTTGGCAATAGAAAAAATAATTTATTTGCCGCTGATTAAAAGACCTAAACATATATTGCTGGTGATAAGCATAGCTCTTTTTATTCTTATAGAAGAAACAGTTGCGAACATTGCAGGGCATCATCCAAAAGGTTTTTACACGAACATACCCAATATAATTATTAGCTTAGGTAATCTCGTAATTTCATCTTATCAGCTCATCGTTATTAGCATATCTTATACAGCTTTATTGCTTATTCAAATTTTTTACTCTAGATCAAAAATAGGTGTAGCGTCAAAGGCTCTTATTCAGGATATGGAGACGGCTGAAGCTTTGGGGATCAACAGTAGGAGAATCATAGATTATAACTTTATAGTAGGCTCTATATTAGCTGGTATTTCGGGTGTTTTAGTAGGCTTATATTACAGTAATGTTTCACCTTATATGGGAGATATAGTAGCTTACAAATCCTTAGTAGTCGTAGTATTAGGAGGGTTTGGTAGCATTTCAGGCACCATAGTGGGTGGAATGATTCTTGGCATATGTGAATCCTACCTTACGGTACTATTTGGTCAGATTCTCCCGAGAGATGCCTTCGCATTTATAGTACTTATATTGTTATTAATATTTAGACCTCAGGGTCTATTTGGCAAAATGGAGTGAGATCTATGGCTTTAAATGAATACGTGATTACTCTATTGAGTGAGATAGGCATATATGCTATAGCGGCTTTAGGACTAAACGTTACGTGGGGATATGCCGGACAGGTTAACTTGGGGCAGGCCGCATTTATTGGGATAGGGGCTATGACTTCAGCTATTCTAACATTACATTATGGCGCACCATTTTGGCTAGCGTTACTTCTCTCATGGATTATTTCTATGGTAATAGGGCTCTTGCTAGGGCTTGTTAGTATTAGATTGCGTTACGATTTTCTAGCCATATCTACTATAGGGTTTAACTTTATAGTTGTAGGCGTTTTCCAGTATCATGATATTTTTGGTGGTACAGTTGGCATTACTGGAATACCGCGTCCTATTATTTTTGGATTTAAGCTTAGCGGACTCAGTTACACAATATTAGTGTATTTAATGTTTGGATTAGCGTCAATTTTAGTATGGTGGATTAGGAGATCATGGATAGGTAAAGCTTTTGAGGCTATAAATGAAGATGAAATTGCGGCTCAATCTTTAGGCATAAATGTTAAAAAATATAAGGTACTAGCATTCGCTGTAGGTACAGGTCTGGCAGGTCTAAGCGGCAGTTTATTAGCGCATTTTAAAACTTCAATATTATACGAAGACTTTGCATTTTCGAAATCTATTGAGATCATTAGTATGAGTGCCCTTGGAGGAATGGATTCCATATTAGGAGCTTTAGTAGGATCAGCGATAGTAAAGCTTTTGCCAGAGATCATCAGACCTCTTATGGAAATTAGACTTGCCTTCTATTCAATACTTATAATGCTTGTACTAATATTCATGCCAGAGGGTATTCTAGGGCGAAGAAGTGTCTTATCAAGGCAATTAAATAGCATGGTTATCAACATTATTAGACATGCCTGTAAAAGTAAAATAGAGGGGATAAAGCTTATTGGAAAAGATCCTACTTAAAACAGTCAATTTAACTAAGGACTTTGGCGGCATTAAAGCAGTTGATGAGGTAAATATAGAGGTTTATAAGGGGGAGCTTTTAGGCATAATAGGCCCGAATGGGGCCGGTAAGACTACATTACTTAATCTTATAACAGGCATACTTAAACCTACAAAAGGTAAGATCATTTTTAATGAGAGGGAAATACAGGGCATGTCTCCATCAGCCATAGCTCGTATGGGCATAGCCAGAACTTTTCAAATTGTTCGTCCTTTCAAGAGATTATCAGTCTTTGAGAACGTTTTAATAGCATGCGGCTATAGAGATTATCAAGGATTTTCATTTATTAAGAAATGGAAAAATGATATATATATTAAAAAAGCAGAAAGTTTAATCAGAAAATTAGGTTTAGAGGACTATATGTATACGCCTGCTGAGAACCTACCTCTGGGTTATCTAAAAAGACTTGAGATAGCAAGAGCTTTAGCCCTGGATCCTAAATTACTTCTTCTAGATGAAGTGACTTCAGGTTTAAGTAAAGGTGAAAGCGAAGAGATCAAATATATAGTAAAAGAGCTTAAGAAACAAGGAATATCCATAATATTTGTAGAACATAATGTTCCTCTGACTGCTGAGCTGAGTGACAGGATCTATGTTTTGAATTTCGGAAGAGTTATAGCTGAAGGGAGACCCGAAGAGGTCATTAGAGATAAAAAAGTTATCGAGGCTTATTTAGGTGAGGAATATGCTGCTTAAAGCCGAGAGGATAACAGTATACTATGACAAGGTTTTAGCTCTCGAAGACGTTACAGTGAAGGTAGATAAATATGAAATCGTTGCAGTACTTGGTAGAAACGGCGCAGGCAAGACGACGTTGCTTAAAACGATTATGGGTATAGTAAAACCAAGAAGCGGTAGAATCCTTATTAATAATATAGATATAACTGATAAACCTCCTTGGGAAAGAGCTAAATATGGGATTAGCTATGTTCCAGAGGGCAGGAGAGTCTTTCCTTATCTAACAGTCGAGGAAAATTTGATTCTTGGAGCATATATTATAAAAGAACGTAGAAAGATCGATGAAAGATTAGAAGTCATCTACAATCTGTTTCCTAGACTCAAAGAGAGAAGAAAACAGCTTGCGGGTAAATTAAGCGGGGGGGAAGCCCAGATGCTAGCTATTGGAAGAGGTTTAATGATAGAACCATCAATTTTATTAATGGATGAGCCATCGTTAGGATTAGCACCAAAAATTATAAGTGATATTTTCAAATTGATTCGTAAATTAAGATCAGAAGGTGTGGCAGTACTACTAGTAGAGCAAAACGCTAAAAAAGCTATTGAAGTATCTGATAGAGTATATCTTTTAGAGACGGGCAGGCTTGTCTATGAAGCATCTGCGGAGGAAGCTAAGAATAATGAGAAGATAAAAGAAGTTTATCTAGGCAGATGAGTTTTACTTCAGAAATGTTTTAGAATTCTGATCTTTACAAAAAACGGAAATGATATTAATCGCCTCATCACCTAAAAGTAAAACTTAGTTGTATAAACATTCATGATCCTTCGTGGATCTACACGTATGTATAAAGATATTAGAAGAATATCAAACACTAGAAAAATATTAAGTTTGAAATACCTGTAGAATATTTTGTTTCATCTGAAATTTTTTATGGAGGGTACAGAGGATAGATACTGAAGACATATACACATCATTGATCTCTTATATTAATAGAATAGTGAAGTCAGATGACATA
>Ga0272445_1000145_pt1 | contig 69888 bp, 77 predicted proteins | sample YNPCB0031_FD_194404 | JGI IMG/M metagenome (GOLD analysis project Ga0272445, IMG submission 194404) | Hot spring sediment microbial communities from Yellowstone National Park, WY, United States - YNP-CB-003-1 | ecosystem: Environmental > Aquatic > Thermal springs > Hot (42-90C) > Sediment...
GCTCTACCTCAGCATAAAATACTAACATTTACGCAACTTTACAATACAACTAACTATTTACTTCTATAATGACGCTTCAACAGTTTTTCTCTCAGTGTCTCGTAATAGAATAACGAAAATTCAATGGCCAAAAAGAATTTGTCTAAATAAACAGCAAGTAATGATGTACTAGTGCCATAAGTCTTTAAACATATTATCGCTATATAGACAGCTTAGATGTGTTATGGATAAGGCGGATGTTATCCTCTGCCAACTCTTGTTAATGAATTCCAGGCTTTCTTACCGCAGATTGGCTGATATGCTTAATCTATCTGTGGCTGCAGTTCACAGCCGCATTCAATCTCTGATAGATGCAGGTGTAATCCGTAAGTTTACTGCGCGCGCTTATTATGACGACTGCTACCATAAGAATGGCTGATATGCTTTTTACACGTTTTTCTTGGAAATTATTCAAGCTTATCCCTCCATTCTACCCGATTTTCTGCCACGTTAGGCAGAAGACATGATTTGCTTCAATTTTCTTTAACAGTAGAGGTATACAAGTTTTTCCTTCGCTAACAACCTGTATTCCGTCGCTAAGGAAGAGCACCGACACGTGTGTAGGGCTATAGCGCCATATCCAAAGAACGGATAAAAAGATAGGCTGCTTGGACATAAAAGAGTGTAAAACACCGAAATTTACATGGGCGTTGAACAAGCGCTATACCAAACGCAAAACAGCGAATTCCACGTAAAAGCAGCCTCAAAACTAAGAAATTAAAGCCTTACTAGAAGTGGGATTCGAATATGTATACGAGAAAGACGGACTATTCTTCAGAAAACGCAAATAAGAAAGCAACGCTTAAAATCAAAACGAAAATCATACCTAATCCAGAAAAATAAGCCGGGGTAGCCTAGCCTGGAATGGGCGCCAGACTCATAATCATAAGTGCTGAAGGGGCCAGTATTTGATAAGAAATCTGGAAGTCGCGGGTTCAAATCCCGCCCCCGGCATCTTAACCTCTTTATGAGATGGTTTCTATTGTTGTTGTTTTTCTCGTTGTGATTTCAAGCTGGTCTGCGAACCCCTTTTTAACGTCGGCGTTTTTTATGGCTATTTTTTCGCCCGGTTTTAGGTTTGCGGTTTTTTCGGCATTTTTTCGCCACGCTGAAACCCATATGCTTCCGGTTTCATCCTTTATTTCGAAGACTGTTAGGTTTATGGTTTCCCCCTTTGCTGTTTTCACTTTTCTCTTGAGTGGTTTTGTCGCTACAACGCCCTGCACGTTAACGTTTTTCATATCCTCTTTAAGTTCGCTGATTTTCCAAAACTTTCCAGTTGGGGGTGTTGGGGCGTCAATGTAGGTTTCGTTGTCCACGTGGACTTCTATTCCCCCATTTAAAGCCTTCTTCACTTTGGCGTTCACAATTTGCAGTCTAGCCCCGTTTTTAAGGAGGTTTTTAGCTTCACTAACCTTCTCGTTCCAAACGACAACGGGAATCTCTCCCGTCTCGTCGGCTAAAATAAAACGCATGACCTTTCCACCTGTCCTATTTTCTCTTTCAAATGTGGCTTCGCGGGCTTCCCCCCTGACTTTTCCGACAACATTAACCCTCTTATTTCTAAAGGCTTCTGTGATGTCCCCGATTTTCGTCACGAGTTCCGTGATGTAGGGATAGCCTTCAACCTCCCCGCCTTCAAGAACCTCAACGACACCCTTTTCGCTTAAGTGGAGCTCAAGATTTCCACGGCGCCCCTCCTTAGTGTATCCGTGGAGAAACCTCACCACATGGCCGGCCTTTATCTTCCCAGAATCCACAAGGTCAGCCTTATCATTCCACAGGACAACCCGCAGTATGCCACTCTTATCGGCGACCAAGAGACTTGCAAACTTGGAGCGGCCTTTACCCAAAGCCTTTGAATGGTAGACGGCTATAACCCTTCCAGCCACTGAAACATCGTTTAAGCCGGGAATTAGGCGGCTCACCTCAAGAGATGGGACGGAGACATCCGAGGATGGTTTGACGCCATACTCTGCCGCAATAATCCGCAACAGAACGTCATCTGAAACTAGGCCCCCTAAACGTCTGCGTTCCTCCTCAAGTCTTCTAAGTATAGCCTCCCTTGAAACCCCAGGGTTTTTCGAAACTATTGCATCTATAAGTCCTTCCCCTTCAGCCATCAAATTCAAACCAATTGGAAGAAGAGAAAACAGCTCTAAGAGTTTATCGGTTTCGCTGGGAAAATTTTGGCGGGCCCGGCGGGATTCGAACCCGCGACCTACGGGTTAAGAGCCTCAACCCACCCCGCGCAGCGGTTTGGTCCGCCGCTCTACCTTGCTGAGCTACGGGCCCTTTTTCGGGTCTCTAGAATATGCATTTTAGACGGCGTTAATAAGTCGTGCGGTTAGCTTCTTCTTGGAAACCGTTTTAAGGTTTTACGTTTTCTGGTATGTGAAGAAGGGGTTGTTTTGGGCGAGCTTGTGTTTGTCGGTTTGGGTTTACATGACGAGTTTGGAATAAGCCTAAAAGGCTTGGAGGAGGCTAAGACAGCCGACGCCGTTTTTCTCGAAGCCTACACAAGTTTTATGCCTGGCCTCTCTCTAGAAAATTTTGAAAGGCTTGTTGGCAAACGGGTTTTGGTTGTTTCGCGGAGGCAGCTTGAAGACGAAAATGGACAGGTTGTTTTGGAAGCCGCTGGCAGGGGTAAAGCGGTTCTGCTTGTTCCCGGAGATCCACTGGTGGCGACAACACATGTGGCGCTCAGGCTTGAAGCCCAAAAGCGTGGAATAAAGACGCGGCTTGTCCACGGCGCCTCCATCATCTCAGCTGTCGTTGGGCTGTGCGGTCTCCATAACTACAAGTTTGGAAAAAGCGTCACCATACCGTTTCCAGAAAACTTTTCAGAAACTCCGTACAGTGTTTTGGCTCAGAACATGCAGCTGGGGCTTCACACCCTATTCCTGTTGGACATTGACGTGGAGAAAAACCGTTTCCTAACGGTGCGGGAGGCCCTTGAAATGCTTCTAAGGGTGGAGGCTGAAAGGCGGCTTGGCGTCCTGAGTGGGGAAACACTTGCTGTCGGAGTTGCGAGGGCTGGGAGCCCAAACCCGACGGTTAAAGCCAGCTTCATAAAGGAGCTTTTAAGCTACGATTTTGGCGGTCCACCCTACAGCATTGTTTTTCCGGGAAGACTCCACTTCATGGAAGCTGAAGCTCTTGTTGCTTTCGCCCAAGCCCCTCCAAGCGTCTGGAGGCTTGTGGAGTGACCCTTGAACAAATTGTCTCAAAGTATATCGCGTCCGCTGAACATGTTTTGGGCCGGCTGCAGATCACAGTAGGCGAGGATGGTTTACACTTGTCTAGGGAAACCGTCCTAGAAGTTGTTGGTTTGGCAAAAGCCTATTTACAGGACGCAAAATATTATAGGGATGGCAAGCGTTTTGACGTAAGCTTAGCATCGGTGGCTTACTGCGAAGGCTTGCTTGACGCCTTGAAAATGTTGGGGGCTGCGAAATTCGAATGGCCAGCCAAGAAGACGAACAAACCGTGAAAAAGCGGACGGTTGTTTTAGCCTCCGGAGTATTCGACCTACTTCATCTAGGCCATGTCCGATATTTGGAAGAAGCCAAAAAGGCCGGCGGGGAAAACGCCGAACTAATTGTTATCGTGGCCAGGGACAGCACTGTTGAAAGGCGGAAGGGTTACAAGCCTGTCATGTCCGAAAACCAGAGGAGGGCCCTCGTAGAAGCCTTGAAGGTTGTTGACGAAGCCATCCTCGGCTATGAGGAGTTTGACCTTGGCAAAGTCATCGAGAAGATTAAGCCAGACGTCATAGCCATAGGCCATGACCAGAACAGCATGGAGAAGGCCGTTAAAGATTACATTCGCGAGAAGGGCCTAAACATCAAGGTTGTCCGAATAAGCAAGTTCAGCGAAGACGAGCTTGACAGCTCTTCGAAGATAAAGCAGAAAATAATCGAACACTACACGAGAAGGTGAACTTCAACTTTCATGGAAGAGTTAAAACTTCAACCTTCACTTTGTGCCCATCTCTGAGGGCCAGGTGTTTTCTTAGGCAGACCGGTGCAATAAGCTCTATAACTGAGGTGTCGTAGTGGCTTCTTAGAGCAGCTACAAGGGCGCCTTTAACCTTGCTCTCTATGATGGCTGGGTAGCACTTCACCGGCCCGAAGGTGCGGTCTTCCGTTTTGAAGCCTTCAATTTCTATGGCGGGGTAAGCGTCCAGCTCCATGCGGGTTTTAACGTCGTAATCCGAAAGGAGTTTGAGGTTTAGAGTTCCGGGATAGGGATCGAAGCCGAGCTTTTCAATAAATTGCCGCCTATAATTGTCTCTGGTAACATAGTAAGCTCCCTCGCCAAGTCCTGTGAAAACCACACCTTCAAGGGTTACCGAAGGAGGGTAGGCTGCCTCCATTAGGAAGCGGAGGTTTGCATAAAGCTTTTTCAGCTGGTTCACTCCGGGTTCAGCAATCTGCACTAAGCATCCTTCGGGTGTTATAATGCGTTTAATCCATCCTCTACGTTCAAGCTCTATAAGGTGGCGGGAGGCTGACTGCTGTGAAACGCCCAGTTTTTTAGCTAGAAAATCCGTGGAGATTTTAGCTGTCCTCCTGTGGGCGCCCATCTCAGCAAGTTTTAAAAGCGTATAAAGGTGGCGCCAGTCCTGTTTTTCACCCATCGCCTTAGCCCTTCGCCGCTAAAATGATTGGCCACTTTGCATATTTAAAGAACACGAAAACGTTAGGCTTGGCTACACGTGGCGTTCAACAACGTGTAGTAAGCAGGCATGATGGTGAGGTTTAGGACTTTCCTATTTTTCAGCCTAGACTATATTATGGTTTGTGCGTAGAACAGAGCTAAAATATCTCTTGAATAGTTCGACCTACTGAGTTTAAACATGTTTAAACAGTTCATAGGAAATTTTTATTTATGGAGCCTTCTAAACACACTTGGAAAGGCTGAAAAGGAAGTTGAAATGGTTTGAATAGGAAAGCTTTGAGTGTTGCTTTGTCTGGGATATGTGCAGCCCTATACGCCTTGATAGGCCGATTAACCGATTTGGGCATAACCTTTGGGGGTGTTGCCTTCTGGCCGGCGGCTGTTATTCCAGCGGTTTTCGCCGTCCTTTTCGGGCCTTGGGTCGGCGGGACGGGCGCCGCCATAGGCATATTTATTCGCGATATGCTTTTCCACGGAGACGCCTTGCTAAGCCTTTCAGCCGGCGTGACGGCTAACTTTGCAGGAGGCTTTTTGATAGGCTACTTTGCCCGCAAGAAAACGGATTGGAGGAAAATCGGCACAAGCATGTTTATCGGATGCGCAACCATAATGGCCGGTTTGCTGTTGCCAACAGTTCTCCTCCCAACCGAGTCAGAGCTCTTCACCGGGTGGCCAGCCTACATAAGCCTAATAGTTTTCACGGTGGCCGTTATCATAAGCCTAGCCGTCATGGCAGTTGTAGCCAAACGCTGGCCTGAATGGAGAAGCTACACGGTTGGCTCAATAATAGGGCTCGGCGTCGCAAGCCTCATAATCGCGCTAGTAGTTTGGGGATACAGCCAAGTTTTCTGGAGCCCGGAGGGCTATTTTAAGATGCCGTTGCCGCCAGAGTTCATCCCCCTAATATTCGTGTGGACTTTCGCAACGGAAATCCCCTTCGTTCTACTCCTGGGACCCCCTATAATCAAGGCTTGCCGCAACGCCTTCCCGTCCCTAACCAGCTCGTTGAAGAGCGAGTAGAATTGAAAACGGCTAAAGCCTATAGCCCAGCAGGCATTTCAAGCTTCTTCGAAATATGCGATACATTGCCGGATGGGACGCCCATAAAAGATGTTGAAAAAGTTGGCGCCAGAGGCGGAGGCTTTGGAATCCGGAAGGGCGTGAAAACAGAGGTGGCAGTTTCATCCGCCGAAAAAACATGCATCGACGTCTACATAAACGGGCGGCTTGCTCCGGAAGCGGAAACTACGCGAACCGTTGTGGAAAAACTCCTCAAAATGGTTGGGGGAGACTTCCACGTGGAAGTTAAGCACTGGATTGAAGTCCCCATAGGTGCCGGCTTCGGAACAAGCGCCGGCGGAGCCCTAACAGCAGCCCTAGCCCTTTCAAGGGCTTTAGGTTTGAAGCTCACCCTAAACCAGATTGGCAAAATAGCCCACAAGGCAGAAATCCAATGTAAAACGGGCTTGGGCACCGTGGCACCACTCACCACAGGCGGAGGCTGTGTGATAACCATTGAACCCGGGGCACCTGGAACAGCCGTCATAGACCGCATTCCAATAACGGATGACTATATTGTAGTCGTCGGAACCTTCGGTCCAATCCCAACTATGGAGGTTTTATCCTCCCCGGAGAAACGTTCAGCCGTCAACAGGTGGGGACGGCTAACCCTTGAAAAAATTTTGGCTGAGCCATCACTAGAAAACTTTCTGGCATGTTGCCGGGAGTTCGCCGAGAAAACGGGTTTCGCCACCCCGCGGGTTCGCAGGCTTTTCAGAGCGGCGGATGAGGCTGGAGCTTTGGGCGCGGCGCAGAACATGGTGGGAGAGGCTGTCCACGCTTTAACCACACTTGAAAACGCCGAGAAAGTGGCTCAAGCTTTTAAGCAGATCCTTCCAGAAGACAGTGTTCTAGTATCCAACGTTGAGCTTTACGGTGCGAGGCTGTTGAATAGTGTCGGCTAAAAAGTTCAAGGTTGTGGCGGTGGGCGGAACCTTCGACGAACTCCACAAGGGGCATAAAGCCTTGCTTTTAAAGGCCTTTGAGGTCGGCGAACATGTCCTCATAGGCCTATGCACAGACGAGTTTGTAGCCAAGATGAATAAACCCCACCCCGTAGCCTCCTACGGGGAAAGACTGGCGGAGCTGAAAGACTTCCTCAAGGCACATGGACTGGCGGATAGGGCCAAAATAATGCCGCTCAACGACGTTTACGGCGTTACTTTGCAGAGGGGCTGCCTAGAAGCTCTTGTTGTCAGCCGCGAAACGGAGCCCACGGCCAGAATGATAAACGAGGAGAGAGCCAAACTGGGGCTTAACCCCTTGAACATAGTGGTTATAGACATGGTTCCAGCTGAAAACCATAAGCCCATCTCCACCACACGAATCCGCAAAGGCGAAATAGATAGGGAAGGGCGTCTTCTGATAAGACATTAGAATAAAAAGCTTACTATTCATTTTTCCATTTTGTTCTTAAGTGATATCCATGTTCACGATTAAGTTTTTGGCGACAGAGAACAGCCTATACTGGCAACTGTAAGATTGACGGTTGGCAAGGTAAAAATAAGGCTTAAAACATATCCTACTTTTGGGCTTGAAAGGCTAATGCAGAGAACAGGAGTGGCTAAGCTTCCACTTCATTACGGTAAGGCGCCGAAGTGGCTAGTTGTCCGCATGCGGAAACTCGCCAAAGAAATTGTAACCATAATTGTTGATGAGTATGGAACCGGCGAGTTTCTTAGGCGTCTTTCAGACCCATTTTGGTTTCAGGCTTTAGGCTGCGTTTTGGGCTATGACTGGCACTCTTCAGGCGTAACGACGGTGGTTACTGGCGTTTTGAAGCAGGCTGTTGTCCCAGAGGAGCACGGTGTGGCGGTCTGTGGTGGGAAAGGCCGGGTTTCGAGGCAGACGCCCTTAGAGATTGGGTGGATTGGCGAAAAGTTCGGGTTTTCCACTGCCAAAATTGAAAGCCTCCAGTATGCCAGCAGAATGAGCGCCAAGGTGGATAATGTGGCTATTCAGGCGGGCTACCAGCTTTACCACCACGCCTTTTTCGTGGATGAGGATGGCAGGTGGGCGGTTATCCAGCAGGGTATGTGCCCCCAAGACCGCACTGCAAGGCGTTACCACTGGCTTTCAGAGAAAGTTTCAAGCTTCGTGGTTGAACCCCACAACGCCATTGTGGGCGATGCACGCCGCGAAGTAGCCTTAGACATGACGGCCAAAGAAAGCGAGGGCTGCAGGAAGGCTTCCGTGGATTTGGCCTGCGAACCGCCCCGGAAAATCATGCGTCTAATAATGTCCTTCCGCCCAGCCTACCAGAAGTCGCTGGAAAATTGGCTTCCGGAAACTGCTCAAACGGCTTGGACAGACTATAAGATGGACGTTTTATCTATGCCAGCCAACATAAACTGGAAAGCCCTCCAAGAAGTTTACGAGTTCCAGCCCCGAAACTACGAGGAGCTTTTAGGCTTAAAGGGTGTGGGAGCCGCCACAGTGCGCGGGCTGGCACTTATAGCCGAACTAATTTATGGCGAAAAACCAAGCTGGAAAGACCCGGTAAAGTATTCCTTCGCCTACGGCGGAAAAGATGGCGTCCCCCACCCCGTGGATAGGCGAGCCATGGACGAATCCATCCAAATCCTCAGGAGAGCTGTTGAGGAAGCTAAGCTCGGCGACAAGGAGAAGCTGAACGCCTTAAAGAGGCTTAGAGTTTTCGTGCCTCCGTCCCGTCAATAGCTAAAACGTTTAATTTTAAGTGTAACCAGACCAAATAAGCTCCTCATTCATGTTCAACAAACGCCCATCCTTCAGATAAGCTTATATTTGCGTCTATTAGGTGTCTAGGCAAAATTATAGCAAAAATGCAAGGGTTTACCCATGATACTGCTGTTAAGCATCGCAGCCTTCATAGGAAGCATGCTGTTACTGTACGTGGGCTCGGAAGGAATAGTCCACGCGGCGACAAGGCTAGCCAGCACGCTGAACCTCCATAAAGCAGTCGTTGGAACAGTTTTGTAGTGTCGGTAACCTCAGCCCCAGAGCTTTTAAGCTCGCTGACGGCGGCCTTCTATGGTTCTTCCCACATAGCCCTGGGCAATATAATAGGCTCAAACATTTACAACGTTCCATTAATAATTGGCATATGCGGGTTGATCGGCACCTTCAAAATCAAGAACTCAACAATGGCAAAGAATGCCTATTCATGGTCGGGCTTGCAGCACTGCTAATGATTCTGACATTAACAACCCGAACGGTGGCGTGGTGGATGGGCATAATTTTTCTGGCCTTCTATCCAGCCTTCATATACCATTCAATACGGAAAGGAAACGGCGCCTTAGAAAATTCACGAAACAAAAGTTTGAAAAAGCCGGCGGCAGCCATGGTTTTAGGTGGAGCCGCACTGGTGGCTGGAACCTTCCTCCTCGCGTACAGCACCATCGAGTTGGCTGAACTTTTCGGCTTAAGCCAGTTCTACGCTGGACTTACGATCATGGCTTTGGACTGTGTTATCCCAGAAGTTGCCGTTTCAGTGGCTGCAGCCCTCCAGGGCGAGCAGGAAATATCCATAGGCAACGTGATAGGCGACAACATAATAACCATAACCCTGGTGCTGGGCTGGTCGCCTTAATAAGGTCCTTCACGGTTAGCGTAGAAGAAATCCTAACAACGGTGCCCTTCATGGTCCTCGTAACCCTTGTCCTGTTTATTATGAATAAGCGAAGCCACAAAATTACAAAGCCTTGGAGCATACTGATGTTAGCCATAGCCATAGCTGCCTTCATAATCGAAACGTTCAACCACGTAGCCTAACCAGTTTTTCGAAGAACCCTTTTTAAACCGCCTTTTAATCTTCAACAGTTATTGCCTGTGTTGGACACGAAGCCACGCAGGCCATGCAAGCTATGCAGTCGCCCTCCCTTACAGGGACAGACCTCTGCTCATCCGAGTACTCTGGTAGCTTTTTGAGTTCAAAAACGTTTACCGGGCAAACTTCAACGCAAACACCGTCGCCATTACATTTACTCCAGTCAACCTTAACCCTTGGCACGCTTCCAACCCCCTCCACAGAGTCTGAAAACCTCAGCTTTTAACACTTTCCACATACTGGAAGAGCAAAACACTTTATCAGTTAACAGCCGCAAATAAAGGGTTGAAAGGGAACATGCCGGAAAAAAGCATGGAAAACCAGTCCACAGGCAATAGCCTCAAAGAACTGAGCAGAAAACTAGACTTGGTCATCAGAAGACTAGAAGCCATAGAAACGCTTCTACTGAACAGTCCGGAATACGCTGAACTGGCGCCATATTTGCGTTTAAGCCGTTTCGGAGTAGGCCTATACGGAGAGCCTTTAAAACTAGCGGCTAGGCTGAAAACTGCTGAAAAACACTTAAAGAAGGACTGGATCTGCAGGGACGAAATTTCAAGATGCATAGTTCAAGCCCTAGCCATAAACGAGAAGCTGAACGTTTCAGCGATAACAAGGCAAGTTCGACGCATGCGAGGAAAAGCCTCCAGACGCATAATCCGGGAGAGACTGAAACGTTTAGAAAGAGAAGGTGTCGTAAAAAAGGCGGAAGGCTATGGAAATGTTTACCAGCTAGCCGAGTGACCACCCAGCTGTCCACTTTTTCCCACAATAAATAACAAGACTAGCCACACTATTCACCAAAACGAGGCGAACAAGATGGATCCAAAACCGTTAATTGCGCCGGAAACAAACGAGAAAAGGAGGTGGAAACATGAGTAAAGAAGAGTGCTGCAGCAAAAAGAGGGAGCGGGAGGAGGAAGAGGATGTTGAAGAGCTAAAGGAGGTCTTAGGCGTGATCTCCAAAGAAGTGCCAGCCCTCATAAAGGGTATAATCAGCAGCATTTTCTCAGAAGAAGCCGGAAAAGACATGGGGAGGGCTGCCGCCGCCTTCTATAAAGAGCTTAAAGAGGCGGGGCTACCTGAAGACGTGGCGGTTAGGATGACTGAAGGCTATATATCCGCCTTCACAAGCCTCGGCGAAGTTCTAAAACAAGCTGTAGGCGGAAAAAGGAAAGTTGAGGGCGAGGAACTGGAAAAGGAGATTTCAAAACGAATCAAAGAAAAGCTGGCTGAGAAAGGCTTAGCTCGGAAGGAAGAAGAGGAAGACGAAGACTAAACGGGCTTTCGGATGAAACTGCGCAGCATAGTCAGCATAATCCTTAACTTGGTTCGCTTAATGCTAAGCCTACTCTTCTTATGGTTAAGCTTCGGCTGGAAAGTTCGGAAGGCTAGAAAAGCTTTCGAGAAAGAACTGATGAAAGCTGGAATGGCGAAGGGGGACGCGAAAAAACTAGGTGTCTGGTATTCAAAACTTAAAAAGGACGTAACGCAGACCGTGAAATCCTACCTTTTCGCTTGGCGTTAAATCTTCGAAAAGTCCGCATATATCTGCGAACAACAATAGGAGGAAAAGACCATTTCGAAGCCTTGGCTCTCCGCAAATTTTATGGCTTCTTCAGCTGGAAAAGCTATGGCGTCCACACCGGCTTTGATGGCTAAAACATCCGTCTCGGCTCTATGCATGCCCTTCGGGCGCATGCAACCCAAGGCTATGGGTGTCTGCGGAAACATTGTCCTTGCAACGGCTAACACACGCGCTATGTCCAATGGTTTAGGCGGCTCCACATTCGCCATAACTGTTCCATGGATGGGTATGAAAGCGATAATAACAAGGGCTGAGGGCTTATAACGCAAAATCATCTGCAAGGCGTTAAATTCGCCCCTAAGCTTCCCATAATGAAGCCCAACGATAACGTGGGGGACTAAGGACAAGCCGGCTTGACTTAAAGCTTTCAAAGCGTTTTCATAACTTTCAACAGTCAAATCTAAATTGTAAATTTCCCTAATAGTTTCATCCGCGCCCAAAATATCTATTAAAGCCGCATCCACACCGGCTTCCCTAAGCTTCAAAGCCTTCTCAAAGTCCACCACGCCCACATGGGCGAAAATAGTCAAACCAAAGTCAGCTTTAACCCGCTTGATAACTTCAACGAAACGGTCCAATGGGACAGAGCCGTCGGGCAAACAGCCGCCGCTGATAAGGCAGCCTAAAGCCCCCTCGGCTTTAAGCTTTCCACATAAGCTGTAAAGCGCTTCAGGCGTTGTGGCTGGATACATAGATTCTAAAATTTTGCCACCGCAATGCTTGCAATTTAACGCGCATCCTCTCCCCGTCACGGAGATCGTTGGAAAATCTTTAGCTGAAGAACGGTAGTAAGCTGTCCTGTAGTACATGAAGCTCGGAGCATAAAACCTTATCCTTCTGGACTTCAAGCGCTCCAGACTTGCGTTTAAGAATTGTAAAAGTTCCCTATCTGACATTCTCCAGACTGTTTCCGGGGACTCCGCCATGGCCTTTCTCTAATTAAGCCCTACGAGGTAGTTAATAAACCTCTTTAAACCTCGCTCTCCAAGTTCTCGTCTTCACTTCCAGTTATTACCTGAGTTGGCGCTGTTTCAACAGCTGAAGCCCTTATAGATTTCGCGATTTTGTCCAAGTATCTCTGGAAGCTCAGGGTTCTAAAAACAGCCATGCCTCTCTCTGTTATGGCGTAAAGCCTCTTTTTGCCGCTTATCTTTTCCTGGACAAGCCCATATCTTTGAAGTGTCTCTAGGTATTGGTGGAGCACTGTGCAGTCCATGCTGGTTCTGTAGGCTATGCTGTCAACCGTTAACGGTCTCTTTGCTAACGCTGACAGAATGGCCTCGTAGGTTTCAAGCTTAGACCTCCGCATATTCTCCCACGCTCTGAAAAGGCTTGTGACATAGACGTAATAAAATACTTTATGAATTTAGAATCCTTAACAGAAAAACACTTTAAACGGTGTGATGCCGAAATGGGCGGCGGCGACTTGCCTGAAAAAGTTCGGGTTTCCGTAGGGTCAGCCATAGCCATGGGCTTGCTGGAGGGAAAGCTTGAAGCAAAGCCCACAACAGCCTACCTCATGACCTATAGGAGGGGGAGGTGCACGGCGAACTGTGGTTTTTGCCCCCAGGCCAGAGAGAGCAAAAGCAGGGCGGACATGCTTTCAAGGGTTTCTTGGCCAGCCTTCTCCACGGAAAGAGTTCTTGAAGCCATAGTAGAGTCCACCAGAAGGGGCGTGATAAGACGCGTTTGTGTTCAAGCCCTAAACTATCCAGATGTTTTCAAGCATCTTCAAGCCCTTGTGAAGGCGATAAGCCACCGTGCAGAAGCCCCCGTATCTGTTTCCTGCCAGCCTTTAAGTCCAGAAAATATAAGGCGTTTAGCCGAAGCCAAGGCTGAAAGGATAGGCATACCCCTAGACGCGGCGACGGAGGAGATTTTCGACAAGGTTAAGGGATTGAAGGCTGGAGGTCCCTATGAAATGCGGAAGCAGCTTATCCTTTTGGAAGAAGCCGTGAAAGTTTTTGGAAAAGGCATGGTTAGCACCCATCTAATTGTGGGGTTAGGGGAAACGGAGAGGGACATGGTGTTTATGATTCAAAAATGCGTTGACATAGGGGTTCTGCCAGCCCTCTTCGCGTTCACGCCTGTTGCCGGAACAGCCATGGAAAATATGGAGCAACCTCCAATAGGCCAGTATAGGCGAGTTCAGCTAGCCCGCCACCTAATAGTCCATGGAATGGCAAGGTTTGAAAACATGGACTTTGACGAAGCGGGACGCATAAAAAGCTTCGGCGTAGAAGAACAAATCCTAAAACGGGTGATTTGGACGGGTAAACCTTTCCAGACATCCGGCTGCCCAGACTGTAATAGGCCCTACTACAATGAAAGGCCATGCGGCCCCATATACAATTACCCAAGACCCCTAAGCGTTGAGGAAATTGAGAAAGCGGTTAAAGAACTGGCCGTAGCTAGGATTATTTAACCTCCAGCAGCGGCGCCGGAGGCTTAGGCTTCTGCTTTGTGACCTGTTCCACTATCTGCCAGAACTCTTCCTCAGTTATGCCCTTCCGCAACTCCTTCATTAGCTTCTTGATCTGGTAGAAGGTCATTTGGGTTCCACCCTTGTCTAGGCTTTCTTGAAGGCTTCTGATTCTCCTAACTATCTCGTCTATCTGCCAGGGTAAGGCCTTTATTCCGGCGGCTTCGAGGCGTTTTTGAACAAGCTGTCTTCCGCCGCTCCGGCTTATATAGAATTGGGGTTCCCTTTCGATCATTTCGGGCGGGAAAGGCTCATATATTAGGGGATGAGCGAATATGCCCTCCACATGCTCGTCAACCTCGTAGGCGAAGGCGTTTTCACCAACTATAGGCTTGTGGAACTGTATTGGTAAAGCGAAGGTTTTCTCCGCTTGCTGGGCAAGCCTATAAAGCTTCTTCACGTCCACGCCGGTGTCAATGTTGTATAGTATTTCCAAGGCTGTGACAACCTCCTCCAACGGTGCAACACCAGCCCTCTCGCCGAACCCTGCGATGCAAGTGTGAACGTAGGCGACGCCTTCCTCAACGGCGGCTAAAGTGTTTGCCGTAGCCAAGCCGAAGTCGTTATGGCAGTGAACAGACAAGGGAGGTTCCTTCCTGAAAACCTGCTGAAGTCCTTCTCTAACATGAGAAACCAGATAACGCATCGATAAGGGCCTCAAAAAGCCAACGGTGTCCGCGATGACAAGCCTATCCGCACCAGCCTTCAACGCGGCCTCAAAAATCTGTAAAATATCTGACAGAGGAGTTCTTGAAGCATCCTCCAAAACAAAGTCGACGACGACACCGTGCCTTTTCGCGTACTCTATGCATTCAACGGTGTTTCTGAGAACTTGCTCCTTCGACATCTTAAGCCTATACTGAAGGTTAAGCCCGTTAAAAGGTGTGAAAATTGGAATCTCTTTAACGCCGCAGTCGAGGCACGTCTCCACGTCGCCTTTTAAAGCGCGCGCAGGAGCGGCTATGGTAGCCTGTTGAAAGCCTTCGTTAGCTATACGTTTAACGGAGCTTTTCTCCTCCTCTGAAAGGGCTGGAAAACCAACAGTTATTATGGAGACACCAGCTTCGTCCAAAAGTTTAGCCAGCTTAACCCTCTCTACATAAGTCAAAAACACTGTGGGAATTTGAACCCCTTCTCGCAGGGTTTCATCCCAAATAAAGACCCTTTCAGGAAGCCTCGGCGGCAAATTTTTTCTCAAACGGTTGTAGTTAGCTATTAAGCCTTGAGCCTCAAGCTTTTTAAATATAGTTTTCCGCATACCATCACTTTCCAATAAAGCAGACGCATACTAATTAAACAGGCACTTATATAAGAATTGAGCGTCCTCTTGGAAAACAGCCCTAAAGCTTGAAAATTTATAATTGGAAGATGGGTTAACTGTGTTTGAGGGGTCTTGTTTGGTTGAAGCACCGGTGGAAGATAAGAGAGTAACCCTTAAGGAAGCCGCTAAACTTGTCCCGGATGGAGCCCACGTTTTCTGGGGTGGCTTCGGCTTTCAGAGGCCCCCCATGGCTTTCGCTCACGAACTGGTTAGGCAGAAAAAGCGGAACCTAACCATCTACACCTGCGGTTCAGAAATGGACATAGACATTCTTGCCGGAGCCTATGTAGCTTCCCGTTTTGAGCTGGCTTTCTTCGCTATTGAAGGTATAGGGCTCGCCCCAAACATTCAACGGAGAATCCGAGAGGGCGCCGTTCAAATAGAAGACTACACGAACTTGGCGATGGCGCTGCGCTTTTTGGGAGGCGCGCTGGGAGTTCCGTTTATGCCTCTGAAAAGCATGCTTGGAACAGATCTGCTGACTAAGAAGAGGTTTAGAGAGAAGAAGGCTGAAGTCATAACGTGCCCTTTCACAGGCGAAAAGGTTGTGCTCGTACCCTCCGTGCGTCCAGACTTCAGCGTAGTGCACGTTTCTCGCGTAGACAGGGAGGGAAACGCCCAAATAGACGGCATTAAAGGCGAAGACGTGGAGGGGGCCAGAGCCGGAAAAAGGGTGATAGTGCTTGCTGAGGAAATAGTGGACGCGGAGTTTATCCGTTCCCAACCAGATCAAACGGTGATCCCGAACATTTACGTTGACTACGTGGTGGAATGTCCATGGGGAGCCTACCCAATGATGGTTTATAACTACTACGACTATGATCTGGAGCATATTCGCATGTATTACCAGCAGTGCAAAACGGAGGAAGGATGGCAAAGATACTGCCAAGAATACATAACGGGCGTCGAGGACCACATGGAGTTCCTCAAGAAAATAGGTTTTGAACGTCTCCTGAAACTTAGAGCTAAAAAGCCCTTCCCATACTAGGAGGTTATGTAGCTTGATTAAGAATTACGCCAAAATAGGTGAATACAGCACTTTTGAGCTGATGGCGGTTTGCGGTGCGAGGGCCATAAAAAACGGCGAAGTGGTTTTCGTAGGAACAGGCCTGCCCATGATAGCTGCGATGCTGGCTAAAAGAACCCACGCACCGAGGGCCAAAATAGTCTACGAAGCCGGTTTCATAGATTCAAACGCTAAAGACTTAGCCCTATCCATAGCGGATTCGAGGCTCGGCTATAGGGCTTCAGCAGCCATAGGACTTATTGAAACCCTTGGAATTCTTCTTCAAGGAGGCCGAGTCGACGTCGGCTTCGTCGGAGCCGCCCAAATAGATGAGTATGGGAACATAAACACCACATACATAGGCGACTTCGAAAAACCAACCGTGCGTCTCCCAGGAAGCGGGGGTGGGAACGACATAGTTTCATCAGCTAGACGCATAGTCATAATAATGACCCATGAAAAGCGAAAAATGGTGAAGAAGCTTGACTACCTGACAAGCCCAGGCTTTCTAACAGGCCCGGGCGCAAGGGAGAAAGCCGGCCTCCTCGGCGGCGGCCCCTCACTAGTGGTTACAAACCTATGCCAGATGGACTTCGACCCGGAGACGAAGAGGATTAGGTTGGCAACTATTCATCCAGGCGTAACATTGCAGCAGATTCTGGAAAACACGGGTTTCGACTTAATCATACCGGAAAAGGTTCCTACGACAGAACCGCCCACATACGAGGAGCTAGCCATCTTAAGATCCATAGACCCCCTCGGAATCTACATACCGAGGCCTGCTTAGGCACAGTAGATTAACGTTTCCATTCCACCACATTTTAGTTAAGAATAAGAAAATGTTTTATAGAATTTGTCTTGAAATGTGGAACCCGGGGTTGTTAAAAATGGATTTTGAGTTGACACCAGAGCAGAAAATGATAGTGGAAACTGCTGCCGAAATCGCCCGCGACTACGGCCCGGAATATTGGCGGGAGAGAGACCGCAAACACGAGTTTCCAGAAGACTTCTGGCAAAGCCTGGTGAAGGCGGGTTTCCTTGGCATAGTTATCCCCGAAAAATATGGTGGAAGCGGGATGGGCATGTTTGAACTGCTGTTGGCTATGGAGACTCTGGTTTCCGAAGGCTGCGGATTGGCTGGTGAGTGGTTTCTATGCCTTTCAGAGGTTTTCGGAGGCTTATCCATAACAAAGCACGGCAGCGAAGCTCAAAAGGAAAAGTTTCTGCCAAAGATTGCCAAGGGAATGGAGTTCTGCCTAGCCTTAACAGAGCCAGACGCTGGAACAAACACCCTAAACATCAGGACTATGGCTGTTAGAGATGGAGACGAATACGTGATTAACGGCCATAAGATTTTCATATCCGGCGCGGATAGAGCCAAAGGGATGCTTCTAGTCGCGCGGACAACGCCCATAGATAAAGCTCCTAAAAGAACGTTAGGTTTAACGCTTTTCCTCGTGGATCTACCGAACCCAGCTATAGAGATGGCTCCCATCGAAAAGCACGGCATAAACTATTCAAAAACCTTCGAAGTTTACATAAGCGACCTAAGGGTTCCTGTGGAAAACGTTTTAGGCGAGCCGGAGAATGGGTGGTATCTGCTTTTAGACACGCTTAATCCGGAGCGCATGTCCTTCTCGGCGGCGGCGTGCGGTTTGGGTTTTTTAGCCATCAAAAAAGCTGTAGAGTATGCTAAGCAGAGAAGGGTCTTTGACGCTCCAATAGGGGCACATCAAGCCATACAGTTCCCGCTGGCTGAAGCGAAAGCCAAAATCGAGGCTGCTAGGCTGCTGAACTATAAGGCTGCATGGCTTTACGACCGCGGACAGGAATGCGGGGCGGAGGCAAATATGGCGAAGGTAGCGGCTGTGGACGCTGGAATCCAAGCCGTCTACCATGCCATGCAAACCTTCGGCGGATACGGCTACGCCGTGGAATACGACGTTGAACGATGGTGGCGGGAAATAAACCTGATAAGACTCGCACCGGTAACTCACCAAATGGCCTTAGCGTACATCGGACAGCACGTTTTGGGACTTCCGAAATCCTATTGAAATGCCAAACTGAACTTTAAGAGGCTAAGCTTTGGCCTTCACAAGAAGCCACATGCTACTGGTTCTGGCATGCTTCGGCTTCAGCTTCATCCTAATATTTTCAACAGTTCTGAAAAACGCTGGAGTTTCCAGTCTTCAGCAGGTTTTGTTCCGCATAGTTTTAGCTCTCCCTCTAATCCTCGCCCTTGCCAGAGGGCGTGTCAAAATTGAAAAAGGAGATTTGCTATACTTCGCTGCCTCAGGCTTAGTTTTCTCGGCTTTCCTCTTTACTGCATTGTCCTCCATAGTTTTCGGCTGTCCAGTGGCTGTGGCTACCGCCTTAATATACACGCAGCCTTTTTTCACGGCGACGTTGGCCGCTCTAACTGGGAGGGAGAGGATGAACACGAAAAGGTTTACCATAGTCTCCATCGGGGTTTTTGGGGCTTTTCTCGTTAGCGGTTTGTTAACGGAGCCCATCTCAAGTCTCAGCGTTCCCGGATTGTTTCTGGCATTGTCCGCTGGCTTATTGTACGCCGTCTATCTATACATTAAAAGGATGTTGAAAGCCACCTACACGCCTCTCCAAGGATTATTTAACACTTTTTTGCTAGCTGTTCCATGCACACTGTTTTTAGGTTTAGCTTTAAAGGCCTTCACGTCAAACCCCGGTTTCGTTGGCTTTTCAATGTTAAATGCTGAACAGATTTTTCTGCTGTTCTTGTTTGCCTTCTTCAGCACGGCCATGCCCTACGGGCTTCTAAACCATGTTAAACCGCATGAGGTTTCGCCGACAACCGAGGGGGTGATGCTCCTTCTAGACCCCGTGCTCCACAACGTTTGGGCTGTTTTAATCCTAAAACAATACATCTCCACACCCCGCTATCTGGGCGTTGTGCTTATTCTCCTAAGCGCTGCAGCTTTGACTAAGCTTGATTGAGTTTGCAGACGCTGCTCGATGAAACTCCCCAAAGTTAAACTGAAAAGCAGTTTTGCACTACTGTTAAATTGATAAGCCATGAGCCTTGAAGAATACGTCAAAGAGAAGCTTTGGCCTATCCTTGTGGAGACTGTTCACGCTATGGTCATGTACCGCCACCATAAGGCATACACGAGGGACGTGGTGCTACACGAGAAGCCCGACATTACACCCCAAGAGCTGGCATTAAGACTCGGTATCCCTCTAGGCGAAGCCCTAGTAATCCTTTACGAGTTGAAGAACGAAGCTAGGCCTACGGCTTAGTGGCCATCCGCACCGTTGCCAAAACAAGAATCAAGCCTAAAAGCACTTTAAGAACGTCTTTCTCCGCAACGCTCGCGAAGGAGGCCCCTAGAAAAGCACCTATAACTGACCCAGCACCCATGACTATTGCGATCACACCTGCGTCTTTGTTTATGTGGCCAAGGTTATGGTGTTTAATGAAGCCAGAGGCTACTGTTGGAATTGAAACAAGAAGGCTTGTGGTTCCAGCCTCCACAACGTCGAGGCTGAAAATGTAGATTAACGCTGGAATGCGGAACTCGCCTCCAGCAACTCCGAGGGCTCCGGAAACAACCCCTATAGCCAAACCAACTAAACCAGCTAGTAAGGATTGCTCCACAAAACCAAGCGTGAGGGTAAGGGTGAATGCCGCTGGAATTTCAATGAAAGGTTCAAGTCCGATTTTAAGGCCGACGATCACAAGGAAAGCTGCCAGAAATTTTTTCAATGGTTTGTCTGGAATCCTAACTGTTAAAAGTGCCCCCATATAGGCGCCAACGATGGAAGTTGCTGACATGATCAACGCAATGCTCAGGCTGTGAACGTTTAACAAGCCAAGCTGGAAACGCCTGAGGAAGGAGACGACGACTGTTAAAAAACCAACTAGAAGATTAACGGCTATGGCCGTGACAACTGGAAGTTTGATAATATGAAGCAAGACGGGTATCCTGAATTCGCCTCCACCAACCCCTACTAGGCCAGCGGCAATCCCTAAAATCAGGCCGAAAAAGAAAGCAGCTGAAATCTTACCCGCCGTTTTTATCTGCTGATCAGCCTCCAATTCGATCCTCTCGTTGTGTCCCCGTATTCATATCGAATACTTCTTATAAAAATAACGCAGCAAAATAGTAATTTGGAATGCAAATAAAACATAAGCCAAAAGTATCATGCAAAATATGGCTCGAATACGAAGGGAAACCACTCATAGGTAGAGGCGGAGCCCAAATCCTTGAACAAATAGAAAAAGAACAATCCATATCAAAAGTTGCGAGAAAACTTGGCATGTCCTACCGCTACGTGTGGAACTATATAAAAAGAATTGAAAGCACGCTGGGCTGCCCGGTGGTTGAAACCTACCGTGGTGGTGTGGCTGGTGGTGGAGGTGCAAAGCTCACTAAGCTTGGAAGGGAACTCCTCAAAGAATACAAGCGTGCCGAAAACCTCTTAAACAGAGTTTTAACAAAATAGAACCAATGGTATCTAATGTACACTCCGTATTGTTACAACTGCTTGTTTTTAAGACGAGAAACCGCTAAATTTTACGCTTATTCTACAACGTATCTGTAGGCTATATGTTCACCTGCTGTTGGGCTTTTTCTTATTATGCGTATTATGTCGCCTGGTTTGGCGCCTATGGCTTTGGCTGCGGGGTCAGAGGCTTTTATTTGTGGCAGTTGGTATGGTTTTACTCGGTATTGGGCTAGAACTTTTTCGCGTTCTTCCGTCGTTAATATTTCATGTTTTGGTACAAGTACGTGCTCGAAAATGTCGAAGACCGGGAATGTTTTTGGCAGAAGCTCTATGTGTTTCTTTTTTGCTGTTTGTTTCGCGGCGTTGGTGTAGCGTCCACTAGCTATGAGTATCCCCTGTTCTATTTGGGCTTCTTTCATGGCTTTCGCCATACGATTTACCGTTTGTATGCCCACGGTTTCGTCTGGGACACACCAGATGAGAATTTGCTTTTTCTCCCTGTCTTTTGTCTCTTCAACTGTGTAGCTTGCCACGTTTTTTGCTTTTTCTTTTTTGACGAGCTTGTAGCCCCTAAGCTTAATTAAAATTTTAGCCTTGCGTTCTTCAAGGGTTTCCTCTTCTTCCTCACTCAAATTCTAAACCTCTCAATTTGGGAGCATTCGAACTCTAGCATGCTGCGAGCCTTAAACTTTACGCTTGCCAAAGCTTAAAATCCGGAGCTGAGCTATCTAAATGTTCCAGAAAACATGGTGAGCCGAAAATGTCGGTAGATTTTGGAAAACTGGCGTTGGAGGAGACCGCTAAAAAGGGTGTTTCATACGCCGACGTTAGAATCAGCGAAATCTTGAATGAGAATTTAACAGCCAAGAACGGTGAACCTGAAACCATTTCCTTTTCGCAGCTGAAAGGTTTCGGTGTAAGAGTCATCGTTGACGGGGCTTGGGGCTTTGCAGGCTCGGTTGACATAACTAAGGAGGATGTTAAACGTTGTGTTGACTTGGCTGTTAAAATTGCCAAGGCCAGTGCAATGCTGAAGAGAAGGAATGTTGTCTTAGCCGAAGAGAAAGCCTATAGGGATAGGTATGCCACAAGATTCCAAAAAGATATTTTCAAGGTTCCGTTAGAGGAAAAGCTTAGGGTTCTTGTTGAAGTCAGCCGTTTCTTGAAGGATTTTTCGCCGCTTGTGCATGTGGCTTATGCGCATTATCGCGGCTACCGTGAAAACAAGCTTTTCATGAGCAGTGAGGGCGCGGAAATTCATCAACAGATAACTTGGTGCGGTGGAGGAATATCCGCCATAGCCGTCAAAGGGTCAGAGGTTCAGGTTAGATCTTATCCGTCTGCTTTCCGCGGAGACTTCGCCACAAGCGGCTACGAGTTTTTCGAGTCTCTGGCTTTGATGGACCACGCCAAAAACGTTGGGGAGGAGCTTGTCAAACTTTTCGATGCTGAGAAGTGTCCTTCCAGCGAAATGGATTTGATTTTGCGGGGCGATCAGCTGGCTCTTCAGATTCATGAAAGTTGTGGGCATCCAACGGAGCTTGACAGAGTCTTGGGGACTGAGGCTGACTATGCTGGAACAAGCTTTCTAACTCCAGAAAAGCTTGGAAAATTCCGTTATGGTTCTGAAAAAGTGAACATCGTCGCCGACGCCACAGTACCTATGGGGCTTGGAACCTTCGGCTTCGACGATGAGGGTGTGAAGGCCAAAAGGGTTTACTTAGTTAAGGAGGGCATTTTTGTCGGCTACCAAAGTTCAAGGGAAACTGCCGCCCAGCTTGGGCTTAAGGAAAGTAGTGGCGGCATGCGGGCTGACTCGCCGCTGGCTTTGCCAATCATAAGGATGACAAACATAAACTTGCTTCCCGGCGACTATAAGGCGGATGAAATAATCGAAGACACTAAAGAGGGAATTTTGATGATGACCAACAGGTCTTGGAGCATAGACGACAAACGTGTAAATTTCCAATTTGGAACTGAAATCGGCTGGCTCATAAAGAATGGAAGCATCGAGAAAATGGTTAAAAACCCGACATATATGGGAGTCACACCTCAGTTTTGGAGTTCATGCGACGCCGTCAGCAAAGACGACTGGAAAATGTGGGGAACCCCAAACTGCGGGAAAGGTGTACCCGGGCAAGTTATGTATGTGGGGCATGGTTGCGGCACAGCCCGTTTCCGCAAAGTTCGCGTTGGCCTATTAAGGTAAGGAGGTGGGTGACGTGGATGTTGAAAGGCTTAGGGAAATAGCCCAAAAAACAGTTGAGTATGCTTTGAAACAGAACGTTAGCCAAGCACAAGCCGTAGCGTTTATGGTTGATAACTCCTTAACGCGTTTTGCAAACTCTCAGATTCACCAGAACATTTCCCAAAAAATCGGCGGAGTTGCAATAAAAGTTGTTTTGGACAAGCGGATAAGCAATGTTCAGTCCAACACTCTTGAGGATAAAGCCTTGAAGAAAGCGGTTGAGCAAGCAATCAAAATTGCAAGGGCTTCCTCACCAAACAAGGACTTCAAAAGCTTGCCGGAGCCTGAAGTCTGGGAACCTGTGCCAGAAGCCTTTGACAAGCGGACAGCCGAGTGCACTCCAGCTTCCAGAGCTGAAATGGTTAGAGACGCCATAAACGTGGCTCACTCTAAATCGCCTAAAGTTGCTGCCGTCGCCGGATACCTTTGTACGGGTTCGCTGGGTTACGCTGTTGCCAACTCTTTAGGGGTTTCAGCGTGGGCTCAGCTTTCCTTGGCTTACATGAAAACGACCGTTATGGCGAGGGATGGGGACTCGGAGGGTTTCGGCGCATCCCAGCAGTATTCTAGGAGGGTTGGCGACATTAAGCCATCGGTTTTGGCTGAAGACGCCGCGGACAAGGCTGTGCGAAGCCTTCATCCGGTGAAAGTTGAGCCCGGCGAATACGAGGTTGTCTTGTCGCCACTAGCGGTAGCCGTTATCCTTGAATACATGGGTTATGTGGGCTTCTCAGCTAAGTCCTACCAAGACGGCGAGTCCTTCGTCAAGTTTTATGCGAACCAGCAGGTTTTCGACAGCAAACTCAATGTAGTGGATGATGCCAGAAACCCGAAAACCTTTTACGCAGTACCCGTGGACGGTGAGGGCGTTCCTAAAAGGCCGTTGGAGCTCATAACGAACGGCATGGTTTCAGAGAAAAGCATATGCTACAACTCCTTTACAGCTGGTAGGGAGGGCAAAAAGAGCACGGGGCATGCGCTTCCCCCTCTAGGCGACTTCTACGGAGAAATGCCCCTTCCATATAACATGATAATGAAGCCTGGAGACGCCACGTTGAAGGAGGCTATTGCCGACACGAAGCATGGCATGTTTGTCAACACGTTCCATTACGTTAACCCCGTCGAGCCAACTAAGTTAGTGTTTACTGGGCTAACCAGGGACGGAACATTTCTCATAGAGGATGGCGAAATAACAAAGCCCATTGTAAACATGCGCTTCACAGACAGCATGCTCTCAGCTTTGAAAGAAATTTCAATGATTGGAAAAGAGCTCCTAACCCTTGAGACGGCAACGGTGCCGATGGTCAAACTGGAAAAACTACGCTTTGTAGGCGTATCGGCCTACTAAGCCCTCCTTCTTTCTCTTTTCTAGATGCGTAAAATGACGTTTCCAACATACTTTCTCAATGTTTCAGCAAACTCGGCGATTTTGTCCGGCGAATATGGTTGTAAGTTTTTGTATTCTTCACTTAGGGTATCACCTGGAACGAACTGTTGGAGGGCGTAGTTTTCAGCACCTTTGGCTATTTCGCCCATGCGATTTATGTCCGCCACCTCAACTATTTTTGGCACCACAGTGGTCCTAAACTCGTATTCCACTTTTCCACTTTTCAAAAGTTCAACGGTTTTAAGGAGCGCCTCTACTTCCCTAGCTCCTAGGAGACTGTATTTTTCCGGCGATGTTTTGAGGTCTAAAGCCACATAGTCTACGTATGGGAGGCACTCCTCTAAAATTGTTGGGTTTAAGCCATTTGTGTCGAGTTTTACGGCGAAACCACGCTCCTTGAGTTTTCGCAGAAATCGGGGCAACTCCTTGTGGATTGTGGGTTCACCGCCTGTTATAACTACGGCGTCCACGTATTTTTTGCGCTCTTCAAGTACTTGGAGGGCTGTCTCCTCATTCAAAAATGGGGGTTTGGGGTCTACCACTATGCGCCAGTTGTAGCAGTATGGACAGCGGAGGTTGCAACCGGGTGTGAACAGTACGGTTGCCACTCGATCTGGATAGTCTATTAAGCTTGTCTTTTGCAAACCGCTAAACTTCATTTCAGCGTTCACCGGGCTGCCACGGCTTCGGGCGTTATAATAGCCTTTTCAAAAGTTCTGCGTATGGCGTATTCAGCTTGTTTCCCATCGTTCCACTGGTCTACCGGGCGGAGATAGCCAACAACCCGCGAGTAAACCTCGCATCTGGCTCCACAACGTGGACACTGCTTATGTTCACCGCTCAAGTAGCCGTGAGCCGGGCAGACGCTGAAGGTCGGCGTCAAGGTGAAATATGGTATGTGAAAGTTCCATGTTACTTTTCGAACAAGCTCCGCCGCGGACTTCCACGAGTGTAAGCGTTCGCCTAGATAAATATGAAAGACCGTTCCGCCCGTATAAAGGGGTTGAAGCTTGTCCTGGTGTTCCAGAGCCTCAAAGAGGTCTCCGTCCCAATCCACGGGCAACTGCGTCGAGTTTGTGTAGAATGGCTCAGCACCCTTCGACAGGTGCTTTTCATTAGCCACTATAATGTCTGGATATTTGCGTTTATCTATGCGGGCAAGCCTATAACTGGCGCCTTCGGCCGGTGTTGCTTCCAAATTGTAGATGTTTCCAGTCTCTTCCTGAAAGTCTGCAATTTTTCCCCTCATGAAGTTTAACACTTTAACTGCGAATTCAAGGCCTTCGGGTGTAGCTATGCTGTATCCGAAAAGATTTAGGATGGCTTCGTTCATGCCTACCAGGCCTATGGTTGAGAAGTGGTTTTTCCAGTATTTTCCAAAAGTCTCCTTTACACCGCGGAGGTACCGTTTCGAGTATGGGTATAAGCCTTTCTCTGTGAACTGCTCCAAAACTTTGCGTTTTATTTCTAAGCTATCTTTGGCCAGCTCCATGAGGTTTTCGAGACGTTCAAAGAACTCGTCCTCGTCTTTTGCCAAATAACCTATCCTCGGAAGGTTTATGGTTACAACGCCTATGCTGCCCGTGAGCGGGTTGGCTCCGAAGAAGCCTCCACCGCGTTTGCGAAGTTCCCGATTGTCAATTCTGAGACGGCAGCACATGCTGCGGACGTCTTCGGGTTTCATGTCGCTGTTCACGAAGTTTGAGAAATATGGCGCCCCGTACTTGGCGGCAACCTCGAAGACTTCTTGTGACACTGGCGAGTCCCAGTCAAAGTCCTTTGTTATGCAGTATGTGGGTATTGGGAACGTGAAAACCCTTCCCTTAGCATCGCCTTGGCTTAAAACCTTCGCGAAAGCAAGGTTGAACATTTCCATCTCTTTCTCCATTTCACCATAGGTGGCGTCCATGATCCTTCCGCTAATTATCACGGGTTCATCCTTCATGAAGTCTGGAACTTTCAAGTCTAGGGTTACATTCGTGAATGGTGTTTGGAAGCCTACTCTGGTTGGTACGTTCATGTTGAAGAAAAACTCTTGGAGGGCCTGCTCCACCTCTTTTTGGCTTAAACCATCATAGCGTATGAAAGGCGCCAAGTAAGTGTCGAAGTTTGAGAAGGCCTGGGCGCCTGCCGCTTCGCCTTGCAGCGTGTAGAAGAAGTTCACAACCTGGCCTAGGGCGGTTCTGAAGTGTTTTGCTGGGGTACTTTCAATTTTGCCTGGCACTCCTCCGAAACCCGTTAGCAACAGGTCTTTTATGTCCCAGCCTACGCAGTATGGGCCGAGCACTCCTAAGTCGTGGATGTGGAAATCACCCGAGAAGTGGGCTTCGGCTATGTTAGGCGGGTATATGCGGCTTATCCAGTATTTGGCTATAACAGTCGAGGATAGGTAGTTGTTTAGGCCTTGCAACGAATAGCTCATGTTGGAGTTTTCTTTAACCCGCCAGTCCTCCATCTCCAAATACTGGTCTACAAGGTCCGCTTGGCTTAGGAGGGCCGCCAACTCCCTTATGTCCTGATGCTGTTTGCGGTAGAGAATGTAGGCTTTAGCTGTCCGCGCATGGCCGTTTTCTATTAGGACTTTTTCCACAACGTCTTGGATTTCCTCAACTGTGGGGACACCGTCCTCACCGAACCGTTTTTTAAGTTCAGCCACCACTTGGTCGCTCAACTTCTTGGCTAGTTCCCGGTCTTTTCCGCCAACAGCTTTTGCAGCCTTCCAAATAGCGTTTGTTATACGCTCCTGATCGAAGGGTTCAAGTCTTCCATCCCTTTTCCTAACAAACTTCAAGTTTTATTCACCTCTTGAAGCACGCGACGGAAGTCCTCCGGCTCTTCAAATCGGCGGTACACTGAAGCGAAGCGCACGTAGGCTACGCGGTCAAGGTTTTTCAGGTGTTTCATCACAAGGTCGCCGATTTCCTGCGAGGAAACTTCCTCCTTACCGAGCTGCATGAGTTCCTGCCTAACCTTTTCAGCTAAGCTTCGAATTTGCTCCATGGCTACGGGTCTTTTTTCGCAGGCCTTCTGCAATCCTCTAATGATTTTGTTTATGTCAAAGCGTTCTATTCTTCCGTCGCGTTTCCGTACCATAAGTTCGATGGTTTCGATGTACTCGTATGTTGTGAAGCGTCTTCCGCAGTTGCTACATTCCTTACGTCTCCTTATAGTGTTGTCTGCTGAGTTGCGGGTTTCCAAGGTTTTGATATTTTCTGAACCACAGTATGGACATCTCATAAAGACTTCACGTCGCGTGTCTAACTAAGTTTAGTGTTTTAAACTATTTCAATGCACTAAATATAGTGTTGCTTTTAACTATTTATGCAGCGAAAATTTAAAACTTGACGTAAACAGACCCCAAAATATACAAAATCCAGTGGTGTCCAGTTGAGAGTTAGGCTAGAAAACTCACATCTAAACGCAAGAATGAAACGAAAATGGTTTCAAAAGCCAGAAAACCATTTTTAAAAGGATTTCTGCCAATATAAGCGCATAAACTTCTCGTAATAGAACAAAATCCCTAAAAAGTTTAAAGCCAACTCAAAATGCCATGTCGAACTTGGCATGTTGAAAATGCTTTTGGAGCGTCTGTTTCGTTGCTAAAATTTACATGGGAGAGTTAGCATGTAAACTTTTGGTGGTTGCGGGGCTTTAAGGTTTGAATTTGCTTACGAGGTTTGATCCTTGGCGTTCACCCCTTTGCACATGTCCCCCTAAGTTGACGTTTAACCCTTACACTGGATGTGATCACCGCTGTGTTTATTGTTATGCGTCCAGCTATATTCCCCGTTTCCACGAATGTCGCCCCAAAAAAGACCTAGTTTCAAGGCTTAAGCGGGAAGCCCCTAAATTAAGGGGTGAGCTGGTTTCTATTTCTAATTCCTCAGACCCCTATCCAACAATCGAGGCGGAGAAGGGCTTAACTAGGCGTTGCCTTGAAGTTCTGGCGGAGTGCAATTGCCGCATCCAGATAATAACTAAGTCGAATATTGTTTTGAGGGATGTGGACCTCTTGAAAAAAGCGTCCTCCATGGTGGCTTTGACCATAACAACAGACGACGAGGAAACGGCTAGAATTCTTGAGCCATACGCTCCACTTCCCAGCGAGCGTATTAAAGCTGCCGAAAAGCTTTTAGTTGAGGGTATACCCGTAACTGTGCGCATAGATCCCATAATCCCCTTTGTAAATGAGAACCCGGAAACACTAATTAAAGTGTTGGCGGAGATAGGCGTCAGGCAAATAACTGCATCTACGTACAAGGTTAAGATGGACAACTGGCAAAGGCTAAGCCTAGCCATGCCGAAAACAGCCGAAAAACTGAAACCCTTCTACTTTAAAAGGGGCGAAAAACTTGGAAGGTATGTCTATATGCCGAGAGAGCTGAGGCTTAGGCTGCTGGAGAACGTTGCGACGCTGGCAAAAAAGTACGGGATGCTGTTCGCCACATGCCGTGAAGGCTTAAAAAGCTTAAATACCGCTCCAACTTGTGACGGCTCATGGTTGATAAGGGGAAAGCCTAAAACGCCCAAGGAAGTTTACCAGAACCCGCCCTTAGATGTAAGCTTAACTTCACCTCCAAAGAACCTAAACCAGCCGTTGCAAAAGTGAAATTGTATCGCCCACTTGAAAGCCTTATCCAGTCGCTTATGAATGTTGTTTGGCTGCTTTGGAGGCAATGTGGCTCCAGCCAAGCCCGTGGCGAGACAGTCAAAGGGTTCATTTCAAAAAGCATGTTGGAGCCTTGCAGCAAAAGCAGTATGCCAACCCCTATAAGGATGAGGGCTGCCAGCAAACTCTTTAGAAATAATTTTTCCTATCCATTATGGCAAATGTTAAATACACAGCCCCTAGACAAAAATTGGGTGAGCGAATGTCAAAACCGAAATCTAGAGATGAGGAAATACTGCAGGTTTTGAAAGAGATTAAGGCCCTCTTAGAACCTAAACCAACGCCTCCACCGCCGCCACCGCCAAAAGGCTTATGGAAGGAGTTCCTTGACTTCATTTCAAAATATAGGGTTTTGGGACTTGCCATAGGCTTTATTATGGGTGTCTATGTCGGTCAAGTTGTCCAATCCCTTGTTAAAGACATTTTAATGCCACTAATAGGTTTGGCGCTTCCAGGCCTCGGAAACCTGTCTACCCTTAAAATTGCCGTTCCACCAACAGCCTTAGACGCCGAAGGAAGGCCCATAGACCCAAATTGGACTGGACAACTGTTCGGTATTGGAAACTTTTTGTCTTCCATAATAACATTTGTGATAGTAGCCTTCGTTGTATTTTTAATAGTTAAAATGACCAAAAAGTGGGGAATTGATTAGAAGAACCTCCAAACTCTTTTTATTTGCGTTTAGAATGCAAACTCATGAAGGCCTAAAAGCGGCTAAGAGTATGATTATTAGGGAGGTTTACGCCAAGACTATTCTTTCTAAGTCTAAGGTTTTAGACTATGTTGTGAATCCATACGTTGGCTGCGAACACGGCTGCACGTACTGCTACGCCCGCTACGTGAAGAGGTTCACAGGCCACATTGAGCCTTGGGGCAGCTTTGTAGACGTAAAAATTAACGCGCCGACGCTGCTTCAACGGGAAATCCGAAACAAGAGGGTTGGAAGGGTTTGGGTTAGTGGGTTCTGCGATCCCTACCAACCCCTTGAAAGGCAGTACAATTTAACGAGAAGATGCCTCGAAATCCTTCTGAAAAGGGGTTGGCCAGTCACCGTGCAAACTAAATCCACCCTTGTGCTGCGGGACATGGACGTTTTAAAAGGAAGCAGGGACGTTGAAGTCCTCCTAACAATCACAACAGCTGACGAGGGGATAAAACAAATCTTTGAACCCAAAGCTCCATCTATAAAAGAGCGGTTGCAAACCCTAGAAAAACTGCACTTGGCTGGAATTAAAACAGGCGTAATGATCGCGCCGCTACTGCCGAAGGCTGAAGGCTTAATTAAGGAGATCATCGGCAAAGCGGATTACGTGTTAGTTGACAAAATGAATTACCACTATGCGGACTGGGTTTATAGGAAGCACGGCCTCGAGTACGCCATGACCAACGAGTTCTTCTCTAAAAAGAAGCTGGAAATAGCCGCCCTCCTTGAAAGGGAAGGAATTCCCTACAAGTTTGAATTTTAAAAATAGCTACTTCACGGCAAAGTTATTATTTCTGCTCCAATTTTGACTTCTCTAGCATGAGTCTCCACTATGTTAGGCTTAGACTAGGGGAAAAAGCTCGTTTTAAATGTTTAAGATGTGGAAAGTGCTGCGGAAACGGGCCAAACGTGGGACTCACAGCATTCGATATACTTAGAATAGCCCGTTTTTTAAATGTGGACTGGCGGGAATTAAAAGGACGTTACATCGTGGCCGTCATAGCCGACATGGTTGCCATTCCATCTCTCCGCGGCAAAATAAACGGCGAATGCATTTTTTTAGAACACGTGAACGGTAAACCTTCATGCAGCATTTACCCCGCCCGCCCTATGAGGTGTAGGCTTTACCCGTTCATGCCTTACAGCCCAAGCGACATCGAGACAATCTATCTGGATACATGTTGCTCCGGCATAAACACTGAAAAAGAGGTGGATCCTCCATGGGACTGTCTTAGGGAATACTGTTTAGAGATTAAACTCCACTATGATAGGCTTTACAGTCTAACCTTCCAAGAGGGCTGCGATCCTCTAGAAGCTTTAGAAAAAACCATAGAGGAGTATGCAAAGAGAAACGTCCAAACCTCCAGCATGTGAAAGCATTTTAAACCCAACTGTTGTAAAATGTTTGAGGGCTGTCTGCTTGCTATTAGTTAGAGATGTGATGATAACAGACGTTGTCACAGTTGAGCCTACGGTTGACGTTCGACGGGCAGTTAGGGTTATGAACGACTTCGAAATCGGATGCCTGATTGTCGTCGAAGCTGGCCGCGTCGTCGGCATACTCACGGAAAGAGATGTACTTAAACGGGTTGTAGATGAGGGCCGTAAACCCGAAGAAACCACCGTTGGAGAGATCATGTCTAAACCGCCCATAACAATAAGCCCAGATGCAGACCTCGAAACCGCCATAAAAGTCATGTTTAAAAACAAGATCAAAAAGCTTCCAGTTGTTGAAAACGGAAAACTAATTGGACTTATCACATTCACCGACCTTGTACGCGCCCAACCAGCCTTAATACAAACCATAAAAAGGCTTATGGAAGCTTACGAACTGCCCAAAAGCCTAAGCAAAGTAGTGAAGTACTACATTGTCTAGCATACGAAAACTGTAGCCTGACTCGGAGAAACTGGCATTTTATGCAACGTTAGTATCTGATGCTGAGGTAGAGTAGAACAATTAAAGCCGCGAACGTGAAGAGATCTGGCAGTAAAGCAAACGGTCCCAAACCGAATAGTCTGAAGCCGAAAGCTCTTATCAATAGGGGGTTAGAGGTTAATGCATAAAGAAGGAGCGTAGCTGAGAATATTATAAGGCCACCGTGAATTCTGAGCGAGTTTTTCTATATATGTCAATGTACCAAATATTAGAAAGACCAGAATTATGGTATTCATTGTGGAGATAACAGTTTTCGCTATGTAGAAAATTCAATGTCCCATGGAATATAAGGGGGACGTTCTGGCTGCTGCCAAGGGGGTTCTAGGATACCAGAAAGTTGTAAGCGGAGGACAAGCAGCCAACGCTGGATTAGGAGGCGGAAAAAACAAGTCTTGATAGCAGGAGAATATGTAACAATAGGCGGCGACATTATAATAGCCATAAATTGTACAAAAATAACAGGTTTAGACGCACTTTCAACATATCTTGAAGAAAATACCCTTCTGGGCTAGATAATAGAAGTAACTGTAGTGAGAGAAAAACAAACAATATCCGTCATGGTAACGCTGGGAACAAGACCCTAACGCTTTGAATTAAAAATGGTAGTAGCCCGGGGGAGATTCGAACTCCCGTCAGGGGCTCCAGAGGCCCCCATGCTTGACCGCTACACCACCGGGCTTCTCAGTTATTGACATTAGCTTAGCTCACAATAATAACTTTAACGTTTGCATTTCAGTACAAATATGCCTGTTGTGGCTTGGCATCCTGAACAAATGAAGAATAGGGCTTCAAACCCTATTTTTGTGGCTATAATTGTGGAGAGAAGGGCTGCAGCTGCTTCTGTGACGTCATATATGGATTCAAATAATCCAAGTATGGTTCCTCTTTTCTTTCTTTCGCTTAGGTCCGCCATTAAAGCCAGTATCGCTGGTCGTTGTAGGGCGTAGGAAACTCCGAAGAGAAGTTCGATAATGTATAGGCTTGTAATGTTTGGCACGTATACGTAACTCAGAGAGCAAAGCGCGCCCATAATAACTCCTGCGAAGAGGACGCGTTCCTTACCATAAACGTCAGTCAGCTTTCCTGCAATCACTTTGAATAAGGCTGTGACGCCGCAGAAAAGCGCATACAAGAAGCCTAAATCCATAACGGTGGCGGAAAACCTGTTAATGACGAATATAGGGTAGACTGGACCAAGCAAGCCGACTCCTAGAGAGTATAAGGTACTCAACGCTAATGCAAGCATGAGTGCGCGGGATGACTTCAGCATGCATTATTCCTCCTGCTGAAGCCACTGCGAAGCCGTGAACCATTTTACTCATATCCATTTCCGGGTCGGCTTGCCTCCAGCATGGGTGAAGAATCCCGTTTATGGCGTAAAAATAAACTTTTCGGTGAGATATTAGCTTACGCTATGCTGCAGTTCAATCCCGCAAAAGCTTGCTATCTTGTCACGAGAACAGGGCAAGGGGCGTTTCGGATGACACCCTCGCTCACGCTTCCCAAAATTATTTCCTTTATCCGACTTAATCCTCTAGCGCCCATAACAATTAGGTTGAATTCACCTTCCCTAGCTGCCTTAACTATCTCATAGACGGTGTGGCCTTCCCTTAGCATGGTTTCAACGTCAACCCCTTCAGCCTTAGCCCTTTCAACCCCTTCAGCCAGAATTCTTGCACCGACCTCCTTCACGGCTTCAGCAACCCTGGAATATTCCGAGGGAGTCATCAATGGAATGCCCGGCGCGAATGTTGCTGGTTCAGGAATAACTACAGGTCTCACACTTACTGAGTAAACGTGGATTAATGTGATTTTTCCCCCAAACTTTTTGGCTATCTCTATGGCAATGTTCAAAGCCCTCATGGAGTGGTCAGATCCGTCTAAGGGGACGAGAATCTTCTTGAACAAGCGGAGGACCTCCAGAAACTTCTAACCATTACGACCTAAATATGTTTTTGGAAAACTGGAAGATTGGAATAGTTGAAAATGGGGTTATAGGAGCCAGAAATCCGTAGACCTTATTTTTCCTTTAGCATCGATAACTACTTCAAAGCGTTCAGCCCAAGGATGCCCCTCAAGATCTATTGGACATGTCCCCCTAACAATCCAGTACCCATCCCGCTGTTCAACGGTTGAAACGTCTATCTTTTCGGTTCTCTTCCTCTTCTTCAGAAACTCCAAGGCTATTTTTTGGGCTTCCTCTTCCATCAAAGCCTTCTTCAATTTTGTAGCCCCACATTCCCGCTAATTTTTCACCCAGGGCAGCATTAAAAGTTGTGAACTCTAAATCTTTAGCCAAGCTAAATATACATGTGGGCTTCACGAGGAACCTTTATAAGAGGCTTCCAGCTTTCTATGGATGTGCAAAGCTGCTTTTAAGCGGTTTTTGCACAATAAACAAGATAGGGAGTGAGTAGTTAGTATGTCAAGAAAAGAGATGCATAAGGCAGTATGCTCTGACTGTGGCGCAGAATGCGAAGTTCCATTTGTCCCAGATCCAAGCAGACCAGTTTACTGCCGAGAATGCTGGATGAAGAGAAGAAACCAGAGAAGGTACTAAGTGACGTGAAATTTTGGTTTACTTCCTTTTCCTTTTCTATGCTTTTTAGGGAAGATATTTTTAATAGGAGCGGACTCTAAACCTAACAAGTGGCTGTTATGAACGAGAATCATGTTTTGGTGGCTTACGCCACCAGGGGAGGGGCCTCCGCCGAGGCTGCCTTAAAAATCGCTGATGTTTTAAGAAGTCGCGGATTCGAGGTTGACGTTGTCAATTTGCGGGATAAGCCTTCCCCAGACCTTTCCCGTTACAGGCACGTTGTCGTTGGTGGCGGAGTAAGAGCTCAGCGGGTTTACAGGGAAGTTGTGGACTTTCTAAAGTGCCACAATTTCGAAGGGAAGAACGTGGCTCTTTTCATTTTAGCCCTAGAGGCTGGGAATCCCAAAACTCACCCGAAGGCTGTGGCAAAATATGTCGAAGCCTTGCTAAAAAAGTGTCCACACGTGAAGCCCGTGGCAGCGGAAGCTTTTGGCGGAAGAATAAGGTTTTTGGGGTTCACTATAGCCGACACCATTGACCTTGGCAAGGTTAAGGCTTGGGCGGAAAGCCTCGGAGAAAAACTGCGAGGCAAACCTTAACGGTGGCTTTTGAACTCCCACATACACCAAAGGTTCTTTGGATGAGGATCTGGAGGACAGACTAGACAGTTAACCTCCACGTTTGGGTTTAAGGTTTCAGCGAAGGCTTTCAAGTAACCGAACCTTACTTTTTTGCATGGAAATTCGCCCAGCCCCTTCCTCAACCTAGCCTCTTGAGTTCTACAGCGGTTTACGCTTAAAACAACCCTGTCCGCAGAAATTTCCATCGTCTTGAAGGGCTGATCTAGAGCCCAACTTGTTAACCGCAGGAGCCTACTAATTGTTTGGACGTCCGGGTTTTCGCCAGTTTCAAAAATTCTCTGCAGACTTTTTGCTTCTAAAACCGCCATACCCTCCCAGACGCTGGTGTCTATCTTGGTAGCTGCCTCTGTTCCAAAATTTTTCTCTATTTCGAGGAAGTATAAGCCATCAACCCGCCACAAGTTCCTAATCTGAAGGAAAAAGTAGTCTAAAAGTTTCTCAAAGGGCATTCCAGCCAACATATCCCTGTCCTCGGGGCTTCCAAGCGGGTACTCTCCCACGTCTTTCACCTTCCAGCTCTGCATAGTTTAGGCGTAATAACCTTTTAAGCCTAATTGAAGTTAAAGCAAAACGTTGGTGTGAGCTTGTTTGAACAGACGCTCAAAGCCATTTTGCTGGGTGTTGTTCAGGGCTTAACAGAGTGGCTTCCAGTGTCAAGCACCGGGCACCTAAAGATCCTCGAGCATCTTTTCAGTTTGGATGTCCCAATGCTTTTTGACATTACCCTCCACTTTGGCACGTTGATAGTTGTCTTAACATTCTTCAGAAGAGATATTAAACTCGTTTTGAAGGCGCTTGCAAATATGGACTTTAAAACCGAGCATGGGAGGCTTATACCCCTAATAATCGTTGGAACCGTGCCCACAGCTGTTATTGGATGGTTTTTCTCGGAATTCTTGATAGACGTTCTTCAAAACCTTTCAATCATAGCTATCGCTTTCATGGCTTGCGGTGTTTTCCTATACATAGCGAAAACTCGAATTGGGGAGATTAACACCATTGGTTTTAGGGAAGCTTTTTTGATAGGAGTTGCTCAAGGCTTTGCTGTTGTCCCCGGGCTTTCAAGAAGCGGGTTAACCATTTCCACGGCGCTTCTGCTTGGAATTAAACGTGAAAAAGCCTTTAGGTTCTCCTTCCTACTCTCGGTTCCAACAATCATGGGCGCTTTAGCCCTAACCCTCCACAGGGAGTTTAGCATCTTAGCCGCTTCAAACATGGGTTTCGCCGAAGTTGCCGTCGGAACTTTTACAGCATCCTTCGTTGGGTTTTTAGCCCTAAAACTTTTATGGAAGGTTTTGGCTAAAGGAAAACTTCATATATTCGCTTTTTACTGCTGGGCTTTAGGCTTGACCGTGCTTTTAGCTCTCTTTTTTGGAGTGTTCTAGCCATTTAGGCCTGCCTCGAAGAAACTCGGTCAAGAATTTTGCAAATTCCACGTTTTTGGAGTAGACCTCAACTATTTCGGCGTCTTTGTAAATTTTGAAGCCTTTGCCTAAAACTTGGGCTATTTCTTTGGCCACACCAACGCTTTTTCCACCGTTCTTAAGCTTTTCCCCTAAAAGCACAGAGGCATCTGTACATTTTCTTTTAATTTCCACAACCCATCTTCCATTCTCAATGTATGGTCCGGAAACTGTTTCATGGCTTGCAGAGTGCTTAACCAAAAATTTCTCACAGTCCTTGATTTTCTCTAATGGCGGTCCAATATGTTTTTTGACGGATGGGATAGTGTGGCTTTCGAGTTCGAATATGAGAGCGTTTAGGTTCCTCTCGTCGCTCCAGACGGCGTGCCGCAGCACGGTAAAATCGTTTGTCTCCAAAAGTTTAACCAGTGAACGCTGGGACTTGTAGAGTTGCCCCCACAAAACGTCAGGAACAGCCTTCACTCTGCCGAAGATAACGAAAAGCATTGCGGAGCCTCGAGTTTGTAGTTCACTCTTCAGCTTTTCGACGTTTAGCGGCAACGTTTCTGGAGGATAAAAGAATTCTAGGCTTGGTTTTTCGAGAAAGGCGCGGGCCGCCGCCACGAAGGTGTAGAGTTTTTGTGGTTGAACAGCTGAGGCAACGTTTCGCCCCATGTCTACGGGGTCAACCACCACCAGAGGTTCATTGAAAAGAAGCGGCAACTCATCCCCCCTCCCTTTGTAATAATTCTCGATGTCCACAGTTATCCGCTGCTTATATTGGGCGAAAGTCTCCAAGACTTTCACGAAGGAGCCGTAGTGAATAATGAGGAGTTCACATAGGTACCCGCTGAACCCACCTACCTTTATCTCTGCGCCATAAACGCCAACCCCCTTCATGAACTTCTTCAGGAGACGGACTTCGCTGCGCATATTAGGTGTTAAACGCTTTCTCACATAGTCTGTATGGTACGGTGTGCGGTCCGTGGCGCTTAGCCATTCTCCCGGTTTAGTCTCGTAGCAGGGCACGATGTTTACACGGACACCATTAACGAAGGCTTCGAGGTACGGGTGCTCCGCAAATCTCTCCACTTGTTTTGTGCCTTCCGTTGCTTTTCTAGCCACTTTTAATGCAACCTCGCCGAGCGCTGAACGGGGCACATCTTGGGGCAAGCGAATGAAAATATCTATGTCCGGCTCTCCGCTGAGCCAAGTGTCCTTAGCCACAGAACCCTCTAAACGTACTGTAGCCTTGACGCCGAAAAACTCCGCTGCTTCTAGAACCCTCCTCACCAGTAGTTCAGCTAAACCCTCTATTTTCTCTCTTTCCTCTGGCTTAGGAACAATCTTCTCCAAAACGGCCTTACAGACGCTTTCCAGAACGTTTTTTTGCGGCATAAGTTTGAAGCAGCCTCACGTCAGCCCTCTGGGCAGTATTCCCTAAGCGTTGTGTATATGGGGCCCTTCGGCGTTAAGTCACTTCTCTTAAGTCTCAAACACTTAGCCTCCACGGTTCCAAAGTCGAAGTTTGCATTTTCCATCAAGCACTTATAGAGCTGAGTCTTGTTGCGTCCAGACCTAACACGGGCAATCGTCAGATGAGGGCTAAAACCCTTCGGGTCAGGGGTGAAGCCCAAACTTCGAAGTTGAGGTTCTAACTGTTCGAAAATGCCTCGAAGCTGAAGGTAGCCTTCCCTAATCCCAGCCCAGACAACCCTCGGGTTTCGCTCGTTAGGAAAAGCGCCCAAACCCTGAATCTTAACCGTAAAAGGCGTGAATTGGACCTTGCGCATTTCATCGTAAATCCTGTCAACCATAGCCGATGTTATGTTGCCGAGAAAACGTAATGTTATGTGTATGTTTTGCGGTTCAACAAACTTTAAATCCGCACCTGTTCCAGCCAAAATCTTCTGCATTTTCGTGATGTTCTGCAGAACATCGGCGTCTTCAATGTCGAAGGCTATGAAACTTCTTATGGCTTCCTGCATCAACCATTCCTTCGCATATTCTTACCCCACACTTTCATAAATGCTTTTAACCGCTCAATGAGCATTGCTATTAGAAACCTTTGAGAAGGGGCCCTAGTTGAATAGCCAAAAACTGGTTGTAGGCCTAGCTGGAATGCCAGGCGCCGGGAAATCCATAGTAGTCAGCGTGGCTAAGGCCAGCGGCTACGGCGTCGTTGTTATGGGTGATGAGGTGAGGGAAGAGGCTAAAAAACGCGGTTTAGAGCCGACCCCCGAAAACCTTGGGCGCATCATGTTGGAGTTAAGGCGTTTGGAGGGCGAGGCAGCCATAGCCAAGCGCTGCGTCCCAAAAATTGCCGGGATGGCGGAACCCAAGGTCATAGTGGACGGCGTAAGAAGCCTAGCCGAGGTTGAGGAGTTTAGGCGAAACTTCCCAAAATTTGTACTCGTGGCCATTCACGCCGCGCCGGAAACGCGGTTTAAAAGGCTTTTCCACAGAAGGCGAAGCGACGACCCTAAGAGCTGGGAGGTCTTCCACGAAAGAGACTTGCGGGAGCTAAGCGTGGGACTTGGAAACGCCATAGCCTTGGCCGAATACATGATAGTTAATGAGGAGAGCCTTAACGTGGTCAAGAAACAAGCTGCGGAAATCCTAGGGAGGATTGAGGCTGAATGGATGAAGTAGAGGTTTACGTTGAAGTGGAAATAAACCCAACAGAATCAGAGGAGAAGATTAAGAGGGCTGTTGAAAACATTTTTGGCAACATCCCCGTGCAAATAAAGCCCTTAGCCAAGGGAAATCTACTAACCGCCGAGGCTAAAGGCCTTGAAGCCTTAACTAAGCTTTACAATTTGCTGAGGAGGGAGCGCATTCGCGACGCAGCCCACAGCGTTCTTCTCGAAGGTTTAAGCGGGAACACTATAACGTTCTACCTCAACAAGCAAGTGGCTTACGCTGGACACGTTTCCTTCTCCAAGGCTGTGGCGGAGTCGCCTCTAGGTCCAATAAAGGTACAGATCAAATGCGACAACCCGAGGCAGCTGGTTGAATGGCTGGCGCCGAAGACACCCCAGTAGCGGAAGGATGATGGAGATATGAATTTGGAGAAGGTTTACCGTTACATTGACGAGAATGCAGACGCCTTTGTCGAAGATCTTGTTAGGCTTGTTAAACAGCCAAGCGTTTCAGCCAAGGGCGAAGGCATAGAAGAATGTGCAAAACTCGTGGAAGAAATGATGCATGAGGCCGGTTTGTCCGCAAAAATCTTGAAGAATGGAAAAGGAAACCCTGTTGTCTACGGCGAGGCTAGATCTGGGAATACTGCAAAAACCCTCCTTTTTTACAACCATTACGACGTGCAGCCCCCCGAACCTTTAGAGGAGTGGCAATTCAACCCCTTCAGCGGCACAATCGCCGGTGGGAAAGTTTATGGTAGAGGTGTTGTGGACAATAAAGGAAACCTTGTTTCAAGACTTAAAGCCGTCCAAGCCTTCATAAAAACGGTCGGCAACGTCCCGGCCAACATAAAGTTTGTTGTGGAAGGTGAAGAGGAAATTGGAAGCCCAAACCTTGAACCGATAGTTAAAAAGTACAGGCAACTTTTCTCGGCTGACGCTGCCATATGGGAGTTCGGCGGCACAGATAGACGTGGGAGACCACACCTTTATCTGGGTTTAAAGGGAGTCTTATCTATTGAACTTAGGGTTAAAGGCGCCGCTAAAGATGTTCACTCCGCTAATGCGCCCCTGATTCCAAACCCGGCTTGGAGGCTTGTCCATGCTCTAAATGCACTTAAAGACGAGGACGAGAAAATTCTCATAGAAGGCTTCTACGATAGGGTTTCAGCCCCTTCAAATGAGGAATTCGAATGTTTGAAGAGTATTCCGTTCGAAGAGGAGGAACTCAAAAAAGAGCTTGGCCTAAAAAAGTTTTTGAAGGGTTTATCTGGATTAGAAGCCTTGAAAGCGCTGCTTTTCCAGCCTACATGCACAATTAACGGTTTGCTTGCTGGCTACACCGGCAAAAGCTCCAAAACTGTCTTGCCCCATGAGGCCATGGCTAAACTTGATTTCCGGCTCGTTCCAGACCAGAAGCCTGACGAAATCTTCGAAAAGCTGACGCGTCACCTGAAAGCCAAAGGCTTCGATGATGTTGAAATAGTTCGGTACAGCTCTACGGAGCCTGCTAAAACGCCCATAACCGACCCGTTTGCAGGCTTAGTTGCAAAAACGGCTAAAAAGGTATATGGCGAAAAAGCCGTCATTTACCCGCTGAGCGCTGGCTCTGGTCCCATGCATTTATTTCGAAACATTTTGGGACTTCCGGTGGTTTCGGTCGGCTGCGGTCACCCCGAATCTAACACCCATGCACCCAACGAAAACCTGAGGATTGAAAGCTTCATTAAAGGAGTTAATTTCATCGCCACTTTGATAAACGACTTCTCCAACTGGTGATATTTTGTCCTCTAAAGCCACAATCACTGACCGTGGTGCCATCGTACTAGGCAAAAGCGTAGCCTGCGATGCCTTCGACGAGTCAAAACCGTTGAGAGTTGTCACTCATGCGCATGCAGACCACATGATTGGCCTTCAGCAAAGTCTCTGTATATGCGAAAAGGTTCTCATGACAAAGGCCACTAAAGATCTAATCGACGTTATGCGGAGCCCCCTTTTCCTCATGGGCGGGTACGTTGAAACGCTTGATTACGGCAAACCCGTATATTATGGCGAGGAAAGCGTAACATTTTTTCCGGCAGACCATATTTTGGGCGCTGCTCAAGTGCTTGTTGAAGACGCTGAAGGCACAAGGATGGTTTATACGGGCGATTTTAGACTCGAAGAAACACCAGTACTAGAGGCAGATGTCCTCGTTATGGAAGCAACCTACGGCAGCCCTGTGTGTAGACGTCCCTTCAACCAGGACGTTAAAGAAATGCTCGTTTCCCTTGTGGAGAAGGGCCTGAAACAAGGACCGGTCTATGTTTTCGGTTATCACGGAAAACTTCAGGAGGTTATGCAAATCCTCCGCGAAGCCGGCTTGAAGGTACCGTTTATCGCCCCTGAAAAGGTTTTTCAAGTATCAAAAATCTGCGAAAAGCATGGCATGCATATTGGACGCGTTTATAGGATTGAGGAGAAAGAGTTTAGAAGCATACTTGAACGTAACGAGCCCTGCGTGGTTTTCTATCATATGGGTTCACGGGGCAAGGTTGGACGCGGTTGCTTCCGCATATACGTCAGCGGCTGGGAGTTTGACATGCCATGCCGAGAAATCGCCGAAAAAGAGTACGTCATAGCCCTCAGTGACCACTCAGACTTCGACGGCTTAATGGAATATGTAAGGCGCTCCAGACCAAAGCTTGTCATAACGGACAATTTCCGCATCGGGTACGCCGAAACTTTGGCTAGGCATATTCAGCGACGTTTCAACGTTACAGCTTTGGCTCTTCCTAAACGTTGAATTAAATACTACATATCACGAAAAATTATTCTACTGTTAAAGTTTAAATGTAAAGCGAGACGCATCATATCACTTAGTTTGCCTGAACTTGAAAGGGGAAAAGCGTATGAGTAAGTCTTCGTTGTTTTCGGGTTTTTATAAGCTTAGTCCTAGAGAGCGTTTAGCGTTTGTTAAGGAGTTTGCTGGCTTAACCGATGAGGAGTGTGCTTTATTGCAGAATACTGGTGGTTTACCTTTAGATTTGGCTGATCGGATGATTGAGAATGTTGTCGGAGCTTTTCCGGTACCTCTTGGAATAGCTGTGAACTTTCTGATTAATGGTAAGGACTATTTGATTCCTATGGCTATTGAAGAGCCTTCTGTTGTGGCGGCGGCTAGCTATGCGGCTAAGATGGTGCGGGAGGGGGGAGGGTTCCACACCAACAGCACTCCACCAATCATGATTGGGCAAGTGCAGGTGGTTGGCGTTAATGATCCTTATGCGGCTAGGCTTCGCGTAATACAGGCTAAAGAAGAAATCTTGAAAAAGGCAAACGACCAAGACCCAGTGCTTGTTTCTGTGGGTGGAGGCGCCAAAGACCTAGATGCAAAGGTTATTCACACTGTACATGGGCCAATGGTTATTGTGGAGTTGCATGTGGACTGCCGAGACGCCATGGGCGCTAACGCCGTGAACACCATGTGCGAGACCGTTGCCCCCTTGATTGAGCAGATAACCGGCGGCCGCGTTTACCTCCGGATAATTTCAAACTTGGCTGTTAAACGTCTTGCAAGAGCATGGTGCGTCGTGCCAAAGGAGGCCGTTGGCGGCGAAGACGTTGTGGACGGTATTGTGAACGCTTGGGCTTTCGCTGCGGCTGATCCATATAGAGCGGCCACCCACAACAAGGGCATTATGAACGGCATAATCGCCGTCGTGCTTGCTACATGCAACGACCATAGGGCTGTTGAAGCCGGAGCCCATGCCTATGCGGCAAGAAGCGGCTACTACACGACGCTTTCAACGTGGGAGAAAAATGAGAACGGCGACCTAGTTGGCTCCATAGAACTGCCCATGGCTGTTGGCATAGTAGGCGGAGCTGTGAGAACCCATCCAATAGCAAGAGTATGCCTAAAAATTTTGGGCGTGAAGACAGCTAACGAGTTCGCCGAAGTCTTGGCGGCGGTCGGCCTAGCCCAAAACCTGGCGGCATTGAGGGCTCTAGTCCACGAGGGCATACAGCGCGGCCACATGGAGCTCCACGCCAGAAACATCGCCATCATGGCCGGCGCCACAGGCGAGCTTATAGACATAGTCGCCCATAAAATGGTTGAGGAGCGCAAGATTCGCGTGGACAGGGCCAAGGAACTCATTGAACAGTATAAGGCGACAGGAAAAATCTAAAAGACCGCCCTCTCCCATTAAAAAGCGGCGGTTAAATGAAAATACTCCCCGGACCAGCTTCCAAAGAGCTTGGCGAAAAAATGGCCAAACTTTTAGGCTTGGAGCAGATCCCCGTCTTTTTCAAGGTTTTCCCAGATGGCGAGTCTTATGTTAGGCTTGAAGGAGCCGTTGAAGGTGAAACTGCAGTTATCGTCCAGACTACAAGTCCACCTCAAGACCAGAGGCTGATCCAGTTGGCTTTAATGGTAGACGCTGCCAGGAGGCATGGTGCCAAGACTGTTGTGGCCGTTGTCCCCTATTTGGCTTACGCCCGCCAGGACAAGGTTTTCCTAAAAGGAGAAGCCGTAAGCATAGAAGCCATTGCAAGAATGCTTGGAGCTGCCGGTGTGGACAGCCTAATCACCGTAAACATTCACGAGAAAAACGTTTTGTCAAAGTTCCCATTTCCAGCGAAAAACTTGTCCGCCATACCGCTCCTAGCAGAACACTTCAAACAAAGAGGGTTCAGCGACGTCTTTGCGCTTGCACCAGATAAGGGCGCCGTCAGCATAGTTCAAGAGGCCGCCGTTGTTTTGGGCTGTGAGTGCGGCTACCTGGACAAGCACAGAGACCGCTACACGGGTTTAGTCAGTGTAGAGAAGAGGGAATTCAACGTTAAGGGAAGGAAAGCCATAATCTTCGACGACATAATCAGCACAGGCGGAACCATCGTGGCAGCTGCAAACTTGCTCTACGAGCTTGGAGCCGCTGAAGTATACGCTGCATGCGTCCACCCCCTCTTGGTGGGAGGAGCAGAAAAACGCTTACGGGAAGCCGGCGTCAAGGAGATTATTGGGACAGACAGCGTCCCAGGTCCAGTGAGCAGGGTTTCACTGGCACCGCTTTTAGCCCAAGCTGTACGGGAGCTTTAAAGTGGCCAAGCTTTTCTTCCTATTGTCCGGCGAACATGAAACACTACCAGCTGCGGAACTAAAAGCCATTTTAGAGGCTGAAGGCTACGCTTACAAGGTTTTGGAGAATCTCGACCAAGTTTTAAGAGTTGAAGCTGACATTACATGCGTGGAAGCCATAAGAAGGCGGTCAGCTCTGACAAGGCTTTGCGCCTTGGAACTTTTCACATGTGAGGCTGAACCAAGTGAAGCGGTAAAAGCCCTACGCTCAACAAACATTGGAGAACTCCTAAAAAGGGGCGAAACTTTCGCTGTCCGCGTGAAACACGTGAAAAGCTACGCTAAGCATGTTGACGGAATGGCCTTAGAGCGGAAGCTGGGCGAAATAATCCTAAGCATGGCTGAAAACGTTAAAGTGAACCTTCAGACACCTCAAAAAACTTTCACGGGAATCCTAACAGACAACAAGCTTGTTTTTGGCTTGAAGTTAGCTGAGGTTCCGCCAAAACCTTTCACGGAAAGGCGTCCAAAGAATAGGCCCTTCTTCCACCCTTCAGCCATGCCGCCGAAGCTGGCGAGGTGCATGGTTAACCTAGCAAGATCAAAAACAAGTAGCCTCGTCTTCGACCCTTTCTGCGGAACTGGAAGCATAATCATCGAGGCAGCGCTAACAGGCTGCCGAGTCCTAGGCGCAGACATCCAACGGAGGATGGTGAAAGGATGCAAAGCCAACCTCGACTTTTTCGGCTTAAAACCTGAGGGCCTAATTGTGGCGGATGCCAAAAACCCGCCATTAACAAAGGTTGATTGTGTAGTGGCAGATCCGCCCTATGGAAAAAGCGCAACAACCCTCAAAAGGACAACGAAACAGGTAATCGAAGAATGTCTAAATGCAGTTTACGACATGCTTGGCAGAAGCGGACACATTTGCATGGCGGCGCCGAAAACTGTTGGCATAACCCAGATAGGCATATCCATAAGCTACAGTTACGTGGAATCCCACATGGTCTACGTACATAGAAGCTTAACCCGCGAAATCGCAGTGTTTAAGAAAAGTTGACTGGACAGCTAGCAACCCCGTCCAGTTTATAAGCTGGTCTTAACGTGATGTAATAGAATAAAGCAAAAAGCTGAAATATATAGGCTTGCGAAGGTGAAAGCATGCAGATAGACCGTGTTGAAAACGCCTTTTTCGCTGCTGCCGTGAATCCTTGGCTGAAGTCGCTCATTAGCATGTTTGACATAGAGTGTCCGGAGGACGGGAGTCTACTCTTAAGATCTCTGAAAGATTTTTTGGGGGAAAAAGTCCCCCTTTGTCCAACTTGCCAGCATAGGAGCAAGTTTGTAGCAAAGCCTGTGTATGAGGTTGGCAGCCGACTGTTAAGGGTAGATAAAAGTTTCATGAAGAAGCAGTTTCTCCAAGACCAGTATGGCGGGGCTTGGTTCAAAGGCTTCGGGCTGATGATGAAAGGTGTAAAGAAATATGGAGTTCGCATACCCTTCGTGCCCGCCGGCCCCTTCCTTATAGTTTGGGACTTCACTTACAAGTGTAATCTGCGATGCAAACACTGTTACGAGGAAGCTGGAAGTGGAAGGCTTCCAGAACTGTCAACTGACGAAGCGAAACATGTCGTTGAAATCCTTTCGAGAATTGCGGGCGTAGGTTTACCAGCCCTCTCCTTTAGCGGGGGTGAACCTTTGGCCAGACAGGACTTCTTCGAACTGGTTGCCTATGCTAAAAAACACATTCCATATATCAGCGTAGCCTCAAACGGAACCCTGATCACGAAGGATGTTGCTAAGAAGATTAGGGATGCAGGCGTGGATTATGTGGAGATAAGCATTGACGGTGCTTCATCAAGCGTACACGACGAGTTTAGGGGAATTTCAGGCGCCTTTGAAAAGGCTATTCAAGGTGTGAAAAACTGTGTTGAGGAGGGCATAGACACGTGTATCGCAACAGTCATACATAGGGACAACTTTGCGGAAACAGAGAAAATCCTACAGTTGGCTAAAGAGCTGGGCGCCAGATTCATACACTTTAATTATGTTCCGACGGGAAGGGCGAGGGTGCATGTGGAACTTGATTTGTCTCCAGACCAAAGACTCCACGTCCTAAACGTGATTGGCAAGGAGGTCATAAGCCTCTACTTACAGGCGAAAGAAGAGGAGTTAAAAACTGGAAGATCAACTGTGAAGGTTGACCGCTTCTTCAGTACATGTCCACAATATGCAAGCGTAACCAAGGAGCTTTCCAAAAGCATGGGCGAAAAGTTTCTAGTTGAAGCTCACTATGCGGCGAAGAAGGGTGTTGAGAACGTTGCAAACTTTCTAGGTGGATGTGGGGCCGGACGCTTGTACTGTTGTTTGGAACCAAACGGCGACATAAAGCCATGTGTTTTCTTCCCAACGGACGAGAACACTGTTTTGGGCAACATATTGAAGGACGATTTTGAAGAAATATGGGACAACAACCCGCTGCTTTGGAAGCTCCGCATAAGAGAGGACATGGAAAACTACGTTGTAGACGGCGTAATAGTCGGATGTGGAAAATGTCCGGACAAATATATCTGCGGAGGGTGCCGTGCAAGAGCCTACAGCTACTTCAATGGAAACGTTAAAGCACCGGACATCGGATGCATCCACAACAGACCCTTATGGGAGAAAATCCATGTGCAAATTAACGCCCAAAAGTAGGCTAGGTCGGAAACGTGAACGTGTGCAATCCGGTTGCAGTCATCGTTATTAACTAGCGAAGTTCTGTAACATAACCTAACCAGCTTCAACTTGTGGATTTAGTTGAAGCATAAAGCCTAACAAAAGGGTTGCACACTCTAAAAGGTGCGTGTTTCATGAACATTAAGGTTGTCTTTCTGGGCACGGCGGGCAGTGTTCCAACCTCTAAAAGAAGTTTGCCAGCTATTTTGGTAAAGCGTAAGGGTGAGCAGCTGCTTTTTGACTGTGGCGAGGGCGTGCAGAGGCAGATGGTTATAGCTGGCGCCAGCTTCCACAAAGACACAAAGGTCTTCATAACTCACATGCACGGCGACCACGTCTTAGGCTTGCCGGGATTAATGCAAACCATGGCCCTGCATGACCGAACTAAAACCCTTGAGGTTTACGGTCCGCCGGGGATCGGGAAGTTTATTGAGTGCGTAAGAGGGTCTGTGCAGTTTGGCTTAACTTTTCCAATAGAAATCCACGAAATATGTGAGGCAGGGGTTATCTGCGAAACCCCAGAATACACTGTTAAAGCAGTTTGGGCTAACCATGTGATCCCAAGCTTAGCCTACGCTCTAGTCGAGAAACCCCGCCCTGGAAAGTTCCAAACGGAAAAGGCCAGAGCCCTTGGGGTTCCGGAAGGCCCTCTGTGGGGACAGCTTCAGCGAGGGAAAACTGTTAAGCTTCCAAATGGTAAGACAGTAAAACCAGAAGACGTTTTAGGTCCACCCAGACTTGGAAGGAAAATAGTTTACACGGGTGACACGAGACCCTTTGAAGGTTTGGCGGATTTTGCGGTTAATGCTGACTTGCTTATCCATGATGCCACCTTAGGCGACGAATTGGCTGAAAGGGCTACTGAAGATGGGCACTCAACCCCAAGTCAAGCAGCTGAAATCGCCAGAAAAGCCGGAGTGAAGAAACTTGTCTTAACCCATATTAGTGCTAGGTATGCAGATGCTTCCGTGCTTTTAGAGCAAGCCCGCAGAATCTTCGAGAACACCATTGTGGCTGAAGACTTTTTGACGTTGGACGTTCCGTTTTTAAGCGAGTAAAACTCTAAGCCTTTCAACGCTTTCTTGGACGTGCTCCACAGACTCAACTATCACAGCTTTATTGTAGGCTATTTGTCTTAAAAGCTCGGCAAACTTCCCCCAATCCACCGTGCCGCGGCCAACGCCTAAGTGTTCATCCTCTTCTCCACGGTTGTCGTGAGCGTGAATGTGCACAATCTTGTTTGGAAAGGTTTTTAGGAAAAGTTCTATTTGTCCATTGATGTTTGCATGTCCCACGTCTAAGGCTAAACCAATATCTTCGTTAACTTCATCGTAAAACTTCTTGAAATGTTCCACGCTTTTCATTAGGAATGGATAGGGCTCGGGAACGTTTTCTATGGCTATTCGTAAGCCATTATCATCTGCAACTTTGTAAAGAGTTTTGGCAGTCTCACGGTTTTGAATCCATTCAGCCCCGGGATAAAACATGCTTATGCCAGTCTTTAACCCTGGATGGAAAACCCAAATATCGGCCTCCAAAAAACTGGCAATCTTAATCGATTTCTCAAGCCTTTTTATCATAGCCCTTAACATGAACCTAGAGGGTGAAGCAATGTTTATGTCTGCAAAGGGGGCGTGGACGGAAAACATTAAGTCATAGCTTTTTCCCAACTCCTTAAACTTTAAAGCTCTCCTTTTGTTTAGAGCATGTAATCCGTCATCCACCAATTCCACGTACTTAACAGGTGTTTCAGCCAACGTTTTAACAACTTCGCTAAGAGGTTTGCCTAAAAGGTGAAGCGTTGAAACTCCAACTTCCACACTGCTCAAACAGTTCACCGTAATCAGATATCTAACCTCCCCCCTCTTATAGCTTGGGTGCTTGTGAAATTTGTCTAAAGATTAGGAGTTCTGGTTAGCAAAGTTTTAGGGTGGCCTTTAAGTAACCACCCATAGTAGTGATCCACGCACTCATCAAACAGCAGTCGAGGGGTACAAGTAATGTCCAAACAAACTTTTAAACCCCTTAACATTGGAAGAATCCTAACTTTCAGCGAAAATCACAAGATATATAGCCTTGCCATAGAATCCAAGGTTGAACATGGAAACCGCGCAAAACTAACATTTATACCCTCAGCTGCAATTATTTAAACTGGGACTGTTATGGCGGATGAAAAGGACATAGTAGAGTTTCTCAAAACACGGGAGGCAGGGGCTTCTCTAAACGAGATAGCTGAAGCCTTAGGCATACCGAAGTACGGGCCAAACTCAGCCTACGCCCTTCTGCAGATACTGAAAAACAAGGGGGTTGTTGAACGCCGCGGCGAGCTATGGGTGCTATCGGAAGAGGCTAAACTAAAAATCGTTGAAAAGCCGCCTGTTGAAGCTCCTACTGCAAAACCCCCTGAAGAGCCTAAGCCAAAAACTGAAGCCGCAATCGGCGTGACTCCTGAGATCGAGGCCTTGGTTAGGGCCATGGCTCAAACGTTGGCTGAAACCATAAAAACAGCTAGAATGCCAGCGGACGAGTGGGAGTTAGCCACAAAGCCTATGACTGTGGAGATCCGTGAGGGTATAGAAAAACTAGAGGCCTTTGTGCTACGTCCGGACGCTGCCGTTGAAGCCAAAAAACCTCTGCTAGGCTTTCCAACGGGCACCTTCCTCGATGAGCTGTTTCTAACACCGGAAGGCAAGCCTTTGGGAGGCATACCCATTTGTGGACAATTCGCTATAACTGGTTTGCCCGGTGCTGGCAAGTCTATCCTAGTTGAGGAAATAGCCGTCCGAGTGGCGGCCTCTGGTAGGAAGGTCCTTTACACCACCGCCGAAGACACTTGGAAAAGTCCCACACCCCGCTTTGATTTGCAGTCTAGACTCAAGCAGAAAGCTGACATTTTGGAATTGGACTGGGAGAAAATCCGCCAAAACCTCTTCGTTCTGGATACGGTGGCTTTTCCAGAACTCCGCGACTGGAACACCTTCGCCGAAACCTACCGTTACGTGGCGGAGAAAGAGAAGATCGAACTGGCCATAATAGACTCCGTGACTGTGCTCGAATCCTACCGCGGTGCCCTTAAATACCGCGTAATGGAGTTGGCCCGCTACAACCAGGTGCACGGCATAACAGCCCTATTCGTAAACCAGCGCAGCTCCGAGGTTTGGGACAGCTACGACATGGCTGGCGGAATAGGCTTAGCCCATAACCTTGACGGAACAATAATAGTCGATTATGGACGCGTCTACTGGCACGACCAACAAATAGATTTGGGCGTTGAAAGGGGTGAATTTGTCCGAATAGTCCGCGTCTTAGACTGCCGACTTTGCAACTTTGAACGTCGGAGGATAAGAGTCGATATAACAAAGGACGGCTTTCTGAGAATCGTTGAACTATTGCCAAAACTTCCGGAACCGGAGAAATAGCCTTCAGACGGCGAAACCATGTCAATCGTTAAACCACCAACCTTAAAAGAGCTCATTGAAGCGTATGGCTCTCCTAGAGAAGCCATATTAAAGCTCATCGAGGTTGGTTTTTCCCCTGAACAAATCGAGTGGCGAACCGGTATACCATACTACCTGATACGTCTCTACATGGAGGGAATACTGCCTAAAAAAGATATGCCCTTCTCTAAGATAGTTGAAGTTTACGAGCGTTTGGCCGTTCTCCGCGGTAAAAAGGGCAAAGAAACAGAGTTGTCAAAATTTTTCCAAAATCCAGCATTGCCCCTAGAAATTAAAGCGCGTTTCGCTCTAGGAACAATAACCGAGGAAAGCTTAAAAGTTGGACCAGGCTTAGTTGAGAGGTGCATAAGTCTAGCCACAGGTGCCTCGCTAAACGAAGTTAAGAGACTCATGATAGATTACGGCGAACACGGCGAGGTTGTCTACCTCCTAAAAAAGCCTTGCGAGACCGTTCTCTCAGTCAACGAGGTTTACGAAGCTATTCGGCTTATGCCAAAACTAAGAAGTGTTAGGGAACGCGAACTTTACGTTTCAAGCCTCTTGCGGGTTGCCACACCTTTGGAAGCAAAGTACATTGTTAGGCTTATTCTAGGCGACTTGAAGCTTGGCTACTACGCAAGCACGGTTATGCGGGCGGCGGCTAAAGCCTACCAGGTTCCGGTGGAGCTTATTCAAAATGCGTGTGCCATATTAGGTTTAGCCGAGGGAATAAGCCTAGCGTCTGAAGGGCTTCTTAAACTCGCTGAAGTAAAAATACGTCCAGGCCAGTTTATAAAGCCTCAGCTAGCCTATTTGTACGAGCCGGACAAAGTTGTTTACCCTGTTAGGGCTGAGTACAAGATCGATGGAAGTCGTCTCCAAGTGCACAAGTGGGGTACCCAGACATGGATCTTTTCAAGACGGGGTGTGGAGAAATCGCAAACCCTTCCAGAGATTGTGGAAATAGCTAAAACCTTCAAGGCTCAAAGCTGCATAGTTGACGGCGAAGTCTTAGCAGTAGACCCAGAAGGCAAACCGCTACCCTTCCAAGTGATGCTCGAGCGAACGGTGCCAAGAGAGCTCACGCCCGAAGAGCTCGCCGAAAGAATGGCTAAAGTGCGGGTTACGTACAAAGCGTTCGACATCCTATTCCTCAACGGCAGGGAGCTTGTAAACCTGCCTCTTTCCGAGAGACGTAAATTCCTATTGGAGGTTGTTCCACAAGGGTATTTGGCTGAAGGCGTGGAATGCCAGAGCGAAGTTGAGTTGATGCGCTTCTACGACGAGGCCTTAAAGAAAGGTTTTGAGGGCATAGTGGTTAAAAACTTGAACTCGCCCTATGAAATTGGAAAACGCACATATACGTGGCTTAAACTGAAGCCTGAACGCGACACCATAGACTGCACGATAGTGAAAGCCCTTTTCGGAAAAGGGAGACGCGCAGGCCTATACTCGTCGTTTCTTTTGGCCGTCCGAGAACCTAAAGAAAGGAAACTCTATACCATTGGAAAGGTTTCAAACTTGCCTGAGGGAGCCATGGACGCCCTAGCAACAATCATCGAACAGACGAAAATACGTGAGGACGATGAGGGTGTCTTCGTAAAACCAACAGTTGTCGTGGAGGTAACTTATCAGGAGATTCAGGAAACTGACGAGTACACGAGCGGCTACGCCTTAAGGGTGCCGAAAATAGTGCGGTTCCGAACAGATAAAACTGTGGAGGATATAGACACCATTGAGAAGCTTAGGAAACTTTACGAACTGCAGTATGAACGCTTCCCCTTTAAGTCTATCTAACCCTTTCAAGGTTCTCTCTTTCATGGTAAATCTTGGTAAGGTTTTCTGCTTTCACGGCTTCCAAAGTTTTAGGGCCTCGCTGTTATTAGAAGTGTGGAGCAGCTTGTTAAGAGTTTTGGACAAAAGTAGTCAAGGATTTGGCCACAAATTTTGGAAGGTTCTCTGCAGCCTGGTTGGCTGTTGAATTAGGCTTATGTTAGCTGTTGTTTTACATTGTTGTCTGCGGGTTCCCATGGCTATCTCCACAAACTCTCTGACCGTTTGGTTAGCAAACTCTAGGGTTGGGACTCCGTACCTCAGTCCAGTGCACGTTGAGTCCGCGTAAACATATAGAGTCTTGCCCAGATATGGATAGGCGGCTTCTCTTACATATCCATATTTTGGGGTTGTTAAGATTTTGAAGGGCCAAAGCTTACAGGCTGTGGGTTTCATGTGCTGTAGTCCGCACAGGTGCATGTCCGCCAGTTTATAGAGGAACACGCATGAGCCGTCGCTTTTACGTTTCAGGTAAAGCTTGTTTAAGCCCGCGGATGTTGTTTCCACTCCGAAGTTTTTAACTATGTTCAGCCACTCTTGGAAGTTTAAGACTACGCTGTAGGCTTTACAGCACAAACCGCATAGGTTACACTTCCAGTCTGCAATGAATTTCCACGGGACGAACAACATCTTAGCTTTCCAGGCTCCCTTTTTCTAAGTCTTGATGGATTAAAAGGGATGAATTAAAAGTTTATTTTGCTTCGCCGCTACAAAACGCCTTAAGCTTTTCCACGCTTCTTGAGGGTGTATTTTGCACGGCTTTGTGTTCACGGCTATTTTGAAGCAGTAATTTAACGCTTAAGCTTTCCTTAAACCTTCTTGTATAGGTATAGGGTGTGGGATGGATAGCCAAGCTTGGGGTTTTCGCAGAAGTTCTCGATTTTAACGGGTTTCCACCCTACAATCTCGTAGTCGTGAGAAACCACACGGGCGCCTGGCTTAAGCTCAGCTTCAAGCTTCGGCTTAATCTTCTCGTTGGCGCTCGTGGTCAAGTATAGAAATACAACGTCGGCTGGAGACAAGTCCACGTTGAACATGTCGCCGTGGACTATTGTCACTCTATCCTGAAGACCTTCCTCGTAAACGCTGCTAAGGGCTCTTTTTGCGAGGTCCTCGCGTAGTTCAACACCGACAGCTCTTGCGCCGAACTCTTTCGCAGCCATTATAACTGTTCGACCGTCTCCGGCGCCGAGGTCAAAGAAAACTTCCCCCGGCTTTAACTGTGCCAAAATAAGCATTTGGCGAACAACGGGCATTGGGGTTGGAACATAGGGGGCTATGAACAGTTTAGGCGCCTCCTTTCTAGGATTTAGCAGTGCTTTCTCCATTTTAAAATTTCTGGTCTACGCTACGTATGTTGCCTTTTTAGGTGTTGGGCGTCTGGACTCCCCGCATTTCATGGCGCTTTGGGCGCAAAGTTCCAAGTATTTGGCTTCATCTCCGGCGCCCACAGCTTCGGCTGCCCTGCGGCATAGTTCACTTGGCTCTTCGCAGCCCTCTTCCTTGCAAAGCCCAGAAATATAGAGGCAAATGTCATGCACGTCTTTTGGCTCGAGAACTGCCCTGTTTGTGCGGATTATGAGGCAGAGCTCCCTCGCCAAAACACAGTTCTTCACATATTTAATTCTGCTCAAGACTTCCTCGCGAAGTTTTCTTCGGCTAATCTCCAAATTTCTTTATCTCCAAACCTTTGGAGCTGACTTGCTCACCCAGATAAACGCAACCTCACATTTAAAAGTTGTCGTAAGTCCCAAGTCCCTTTACCAGAACCTTTTGGTTATGGCTCGGCGTTCAGCTTCTAGGACAAGCTCGTAGAATCTGTCATCAAGTTTTGAGTCCTTTTCTAAAACCTCTTTTACATCCGAAGGCTCAACCTTTCTGGCGCAGAGGGCCACTGCAGCGGCTTTCCCATACTTTTCAATAAGGCGGGCGGTTTGGATGGCTTGTTTTCGTAGTTTCTCCTCACTTTTCGTCAGTTTTTCACCTTTCTTCTCGATTAAAGGCATAACCTTCTCTTCTTCCTCTTTAAGCAGTCCAATGGCTTCAGAGCCGCATTTTGGACACTTGGGCTTTGCGGGTAAGTCTTTGACGCGTATCATGTCAGCATAGCTCCAACAATTTGTACAAATAAAAACACAAGTCTCATTAAGCAGCCTAGCCTTGGCAGATTCTACAAGCACGGCTCGCATGCGTTCAGGCGGAATCAAATCTGTTTTCATGCTTACCCGTTCAATGCCTACCCGTGCTATGGGTGTGGCTGCTCCCTTGGTTTCAACCTTTCCAACAACGATTTCGCCCCGTCGGATTTTATCCAAAACCTGTACAAGTCTTTCAACGTCCAAGTCTTTTAAGAAAACTTCTTTTAAGGCTTCTTCGAAGATGGGTGTTCCTTCGAAGCTTTTTAGAAGCCTTTGGAGGCTCACATTGCTGAAGTCAGCCCACTTTTCAAGGGCTCCGAAACGCCTAGCAACATGGATTAGTCTCCTCTTGAAAAGCCCTGTTTTCACAGCGGCTCTTGTCAAACAGTCCCTGACAGTTTGTTCTCCCATGGAAGCCATCTCTCCGAAAAGTTCAACAATCTGGTCGGATGTGGCGGTGCCCATGGTTTGTATGAATATGCGGTAGGGATCATGTTGGACGACGATACCGTAGCCTATTTTCTCGGACAATAGTTGCCCCATAAGCTGAGCTAAGGCCCTATTCGTCAAGGAGCCGAAGTGAGCGTGAACGATTACGAAATCCTCCCAGTCTTCAACAATTATCCGCTTGTCCGTTGGAACAGGCAGCCCGGCGGAGACCTGCTCAACAGTTTCAGCCAAAGCGTCCAAAATGGTTTCCTTGTCGGCGGGATATTGCTCGCTGAGCTTTGCGGCAACATTTTCTGGTGGGATGCCCTTGCGTATCTGCTCTTCAACAAATGCTCTGATGGCGCCTACTTCCTGTGCTACTTCAAAGGGCACTGGAATTTCCTCGCCTATCCAGCTCGGAATGGCCCCCGTTGGGTCGTCTACAGGTTTGACGTAAACCTTGTCGCCTGAAATGTGGATGATTCTCCAGGGGCTTCCGCGAATGATGAATTTTATGCCCGGTTTTCCATATTCCGCCATGAAGGCTTCGTCTAAAATGCCCACAGCCGAGTCCGTTGTTTCATCCACCACCAGATACTGTTTTTCCTCCGGAATCATGGACAAGTTGTCAAAGTAGTATTCGAAAAGAGCCTTTGTCCTTCGCGGTTTTAACACGACCTTGTCTTCAAAGGAAACCCATGCCAGCCTTGGGAAGCGGTCATGCATGTACCGTAGAACCTTTTCAACGTCCTCCATAGTTAAATTCGCATATGGATAGGCTCTCCTAAACATTTCAAGAATTTCGCTGAACTCAAGCCTCTTCTGTTTCAGAAGCAGACCGGCGATCTGGTGGGTTAAAACGTCATATGGTTTCGGCGGAATTTCAACGGGCTCTAGTTCCTCACGCAGGGCGCGTCTGGCTATGGCCATGGCTTCAAGCGTGTCGTCTGAATCCATGGTTATGATTATTCCTTGGGCTATATGACCTATCCTGTGGCCGCTTCTGCCAACCCTCTGGATTAGCCGCGTGACCTGGCGGGGGCTCATGTATTGGATGACTAGGTCTATGCGACCTACATCTATGCCCAGTTCAAGGCTGCTTGTGCATACTAGGCCTTTCAACTCGCCGTTTTTTAAGCCTCTTTCAGCGGCTATACGGGAAGGCTTAGCCAGTGAACCGTGGTGTATGGAGACCGGGAAGTCTATGTCCCAAACCTTGAAGCGGCTTGCCAAAACCTCTGAAATAGCCCGCGTGTTCGTGAAAAGGAGCACGGACTGGTGGCGGTCTATGTAGTCGCGGATAACTCTAAGCCTAGCCGCAACCTCTGGGTGCGTGTAAAGCCTTTCAGCCAACTCGAAGTCTTCCAGCTTGGGCTTCGGGAACAAAATTTTTAAGCGCATTTTTCTGGCAACCGGAACCCGCACAACCTCCACTGGGCGGCCGTTTCCAACAAGGAATTGGGCAACCTTTTCCGGGCTACCTATGGTAGCCGACAGCCCTATAATCTGGAAGTCTCTTCCAACTATGGTTCGGAGCCTTTCGAGGCTTAAGGCAAGCTGGCTTCCCCGTTTGCTATCTGCCATCTCGTGAACTTCGTCGATGATCACCCAGCGTACGTGCTGGAGGTGCTGTCGCATAACCCAGCCGACTAGGATGGCTTGCAGAGTCTCCGGGGTTGTGATCAAAATGTCGGGTGGGCTTCTTGCTTGCCTTGCGCGTTCGCTTGTTTCTGTGTCGCCGTGCCTAACCGCCAACTTAATGTCAAGGTTGTTGCACCACCATTCGAGGCGCTCTAGCATGTCGCGGTTTAAAGCCCGCAGAGGCGTTATATAAAGCACTTTTATGCCTGGAGGCTGAGGTTCCTGCAGGAGCATGCTTATAACGGGCAGGAAGGCGGCTTCTGTTTTACCAGTGGCTGTTGGCGAAATTAGTAATACATTTTTCCCCTCAAGAACCAGCGGGATAGTTTTTTCCTGCGGTTCTGTCGGCTTTGAGAATCCCCTCTGCTCAATCAAGCGTCGAACGGGCTTTACTAGAAGGTCAAAAGCATTTTTCGGCTGCTCTTTCAAGATGCAGTGAACCCCAAGTGCTGATAGAATAGCATAAAGTCGAAGGTAAAAGCATTTTGCACTATAAGGAGGCTTCAATCGAACATAAGACATATTGCAGCAAAACTAGTAAACGAAGTTAGAGTCGCGGGGAGATGCGGGTTATGAACGAGACAATTGAGGTTATAAAACGCAGAAGAAGCATTAGAAAGTTTAAGCCCGAACAAATACCAGACAAATATCTCCAGGAGATTTTGGAGTGCGCTATACTTGCGCCGAACGCGCGAAACCAGCAGAAATGGCACTTCACAGTCATCCAAAACAGGGAAATGCTAAATAGGATGGCGAACGTCATGAAGGAATGTATGCTGAAATCTGGCATAGCCTTTCTTGTACAGAGGGCAAAAGACCCAAACTTCAACCCTCTTTGGAACGCCCCCACGGTGATACTGATTACCGCGGACAAGACTGCTCGTTTCGCCGAAATAGACTGCGCCCTAGCCGCCGAAAACATTCTAATAGCGGCTGAATCGCTGGGGTTAGGTTCAATCATAATGACGTCCACAGAATTCCTGTTCAAGTCGGAGAAAGGCGAACAACTGAAAAAGGAGCTAGGTGTTCCGGAAGGCTACGAACACGTATGCGTCGTTGCATTAGGATATAAGGATGAAAATCCACCACCGAAGCCTAGAAGAAAAGACGTAATCAACTACATAAGATGACCAACCAAGTTCAAGCGCCGCAAAGCCTTAAAGTCGATAGCCCTTCTAGGATTCTTCGTTCAGCAACTTTCTCTTAGCTTTTTCGTACTCCTCTTTTGTTATCGCTCCTGAATCGAGCAATCTCTTAAGTCTCTCAAGCTGGTCAACGATTGTTTCCATGGGGGTAGCTGGGAGTTGCTGGGGAAGCGGTGTTTGAGGTACTGTTCTTTCAGCTATCTTTTCCACTGAAGCTGCTATTTTCTGCTGTTGGAAGACTTCTCGCCACTCGGTTAGTTTGCCCATTAGAATTTCCCTGGCTTTCGCTGGTTCCGGGATGTCCCAGAACATGTTGCGCCCAGTCTTGACAATAGTTGGCTCGGCGGCTCCGCCTCCAACCATTACGCCTTTTCCAGCAACAGCCCCTCCGCCCACATATCCAACTTCAAGTCCCGTGGTTGTTGTGAACACCAGCGAGCCGCAGTTGAACATTCTTGCCAGAATCCCCTGCATCACGTGGACGTCCCTAATTTGATCGAAGGTTATTTCCCGAGCGTAACTTCCGAAAAACCAGGACTTTTCTATGCGAACAGACTTGTCCGTTATAGAGTACGTGTAAGCGTTCTTGTTAAAGTAGTAGAGCATAAAGAAAACCAAGCAGAAAGCCAGCCAAAACGGGACGAGCAGCGGGACAAAAACGAACAAGGGGCTCAGGAGGATGGAGACAGCCACAAAGACTATGGCAAACTTGACAAGGGTCTTTTTCATGAAAGGCCTGCCGCTCCAAAGAACAGACACTACAGAGCCTCCGCCAAAATTTCGTCATCATCAACTATTTAAAAGATGCTGATAATCTTCTACATTTTGCGTAAAATCTCTACTTCCGCGTCCTCCTCACCTATCTTAAAAGTGTCCGGCTCCTCTCGTCTCAATATAGCTTTTAAGTCCTCCGATGGCAGTTCCTTCACAAGCTCCAGAATTTCCCTCTTGGCAACCTCGAAATGCTTGTTTAGGAGGTTTCTATCCCTGTGCAAGATTCCGGCTAGAGGGCATATCTTCTCCATCTTCAAGTACCACTCAATTTTTCCCGTCGCCCTGTTTATGTCGAAGGTTATTGGTCCCGCCACGCAAGTTTCGGGTTTAACCGGGTGGACTATGCATTTTCGCGTGTCTTTATCATAGAATATGCAGTAGCCATCCGCTGTTTCCCTTGGAAAAGTGTATTCGGTGCGCATAAACGGGTTTTCAACCTTTATACCGTTCCCAGCCAGAAACTCCAAGATTATTTTTTCACGCTTCTCGGTTATGGGTGGCCTGGCGTCTTGGCAGCAGCTTATCCTACATGTGCCGCACACTTTGAAAAAGTCCTCCTGCCTTTCACTTCCCATCTGCCGCAGTCTCCCTAGCTTTTCAGATGAAAGGTTTATTGTTCTTTAAGCTGTTTAAGAGCTGCGTATAAACATCCACAACAGCCTCGCGAAAGTCCGTTTTCTGGGTTCTGACAAGCACTTTTTCCCTAATGACTTCGGATAGGCTTCCGTTTTCTATGCGCTTCTCTATGAGGGGCAGGTAGGCTTTCTCCTCGTCGGTTGCGTTTTCCCAAGCGATGCATAGGAAGCGTTTGCAGACGTGCCTGGCTGTCGGTCCTTCCGGGTTTAGCACCTTAGCGTTTAAGCCATCCCTTATTACGGCGCGGAAGTCCGCCACCAAGACCTCTATTGGCAAAAGCTGCCAGTTCATTCTCATTAAACCCCTCAGCAAAGCCCTTATGTAACAGCTTAGAGCCACATCAGACTTTATACACTCCTGTTCGTCCATCACCCGAATTTCTAAGGCTTTCCTTTCAAAGCGGATTGTGACGCCCCGCGAGTTAACCCACTCCTTATGGATAATACACGGGTGAGCTCCAGCCTTAGCTAAGTCTCTGGAATAACGTTCAATTACTTCCAGCTTGTACTGTTTGAGGGATTGAATGTACTCTGGTACCACATTTCCTGTTATTGAGGGTACTTCTTTCTGGTTTTCCATGTAAAAGCGTAGGCGGTTATCTACATACTCGCCTAAACGTCCCTCGTAAATGGGGGATGAGGCTGAAACCGCTGGAAGGTAGGCGGAGACGTTTGCAAGCAGGTTATGTATTCTAACGGCTTTGGTTTCATCTGCATACGGAATGTTCAGTTGAAAGCTTTGAATGTTTAGCCATCCATGCTGTTTAATATTGAAGATTCGGCTAAAAGCCTCGTAAATCTGCCTATGCCTATGAGGCCAAACAGCCGTCTCCTCAAGTCTCAACGTGGGATGCATTCCGGTGCCTAAAAGCCCAGCACCGTAACGACGTTCAAGCAACTCGCTAAGCGTCAAAACAGCCTCTTGCATGGTTTCCTCAAAGACTTTAGGCGACCTAAAGGGCTTGTTGGGCTTAACCTCCATAACGTGGAGTTGCAGCTCCTTCCCAAACGTGAAGCCGTCAAGCTTCACGAAGTTCACAACTCGCCCATAAAAATCCTTGATGACCTTGTCAACTATGGGCAGTGCTTTCAAGTTTTCATCAACAAGCGAGAACTCATGTTCTGGACCTAGAACCTCAAGGGTTCTGTACGTACAGACAGACCTCTTGAAAAGGTTTTTACAAACGCGGAGATATAAGCCTTACAGCCCAAAACTTTGATGGCTTGCGCTGGGTCCAACAGTTAATTTTAAATATCGATGATAGTTTTAGCGATTCTCTTGTTGTCTGGTGCCTCCTGTTTGCTGGTCGTCTCAAACATACCATTAAAAACAGACGTTCCAACAACAACACCGTTAGCATTCCTCAAGTCTTCTTTTAGAGGCTTTGTTCTCAACGTGAACAACGACTATCGCTACATGAAAACGGGGTATTTTGTTTCGCTACACGCTGAAATTTTAGGCAACGATGTTGTTCCAACAACTGAAAACGCTGTGGACGTTTATAGGCCGCCAATCCTATTGACGAGGGCGGCGAAAAACGGGACGCCAACCGCCCCCTTCATCTTAACGGATTCGGTTAAACAAATCATGGCTGAATTCGCTTTTCCAGTTGTTGTTTTCCCCGTCAACCCCTTCATGTTCAACGTTTTCCAGGTGGCGGAAAATAGAGCCGCCCTCTATAGGGCTGTTAAAAGCTTAAGCATGAATTACCGTTATGCTGTTTGCGCTCAACCACTCCACGGTGAAATACTCCATGTTAAATCCTTCTTTGGCGAATGCAGCATCGAAGACGATGGTGTGAGGAAAATTGCCAAGAAGGTCTATGAAACCTTTAAAATTCCAGTCTGTAAGCTGCTTCTTCAACGTTTCGATGGAGAAGCCTATTTGTGTGGGCTTCAACCCTTAAAATTGGAGGAGATACTGCCCTCAGATGTGGATATGATTTCTAAAATTGTTTCCTGGTTTTCCGGGAAAGGATGGTTTGATTGACGCGGATAGCATGTTTTGTTGAAAAATATAATTTTACCTATTCTGATGAAGCTGAGGCTCTCCAGTGTTTTAAGCGGACAGCTGAGCAGATGGGGCACGAGTTCAACTTCATGTTTAGGAGTGGGCTTTCAGAAATTCCAAAGTATGATGCTGTTTTCATTAGGGCGACGACAGACCCGCTTTACACGGCTTATGTGGTTTCAAGAACAGCTTGGGTGCTTGGCCTAAGAGTTGTTGACGACCCCGAATCTATAAGGATTTGTGCAAACAAAATCCACCAGTATAAGCTCTTCGAAAAGTATGATGTGCCACACATTCCAACATTGTTCTTGAACAAGGAAGAGTTTCACCATAGGCAGATAGAGGAAATCTTCGAGCTTTTTGGAAAACCAGTGGTTATTAAGGCGCCCTATACAAGCTTTTCAAAGTATGTGGAGAAAGTTTCATGCGAAACAAGCTTCCGCGAAGTTGCAAAACGCTTTTTCAGAAGGTCAGACTACATTGTTGTGCAGAGGTTTATGCCTTCACGTTTCGACTGGCGGGTGGGCGTCTTAAACGGTGAAGTCTTGTACGTTTGCAAGTACATGATGCCTAAGGGTAAGTGGAAACACGGTGTAAAACGCCGTGGAAAACCAAGCTTCGTGTGGGGTAGAACCGTCACCCTTAAACGGGACAACGCGCCCCAAAGGCTTAAGGAAACAGCCCTAAAAGCCTGCAGCGTAATCGGGAAAGGACTTTATGGCGTTGACATCAAAGAAATTAACGGCGACTATGTTGTTGTTGAGGTTAACGATAATCCAAGCATATATAAGGATCAGGAAGACCTCCGGGACAAGGATATATACGAGAGAATTATAAAGTTTCTAGCTGAGTAAGTTATTGAAAGATAATAAAGTATATTAGGAGCAGCGTGAAGCCGACAACACCCAATATTATACCCATCCTTTTAGGATCTCTGCCAGCCCTTATGTGCTTCATCCCTTCCCGAGCAATGACCGGGTTTGATACGGCTCCTCTTATGTATCTGTACTCAGAAAGGAGAAGCATACTTACGAAGTCTACACCAAGCAGAACAAGTGCTCCAATTACTTAGCCCAGCGCATAGTCTTTGAGAAGGGCTTACTCATTAGGGTAGAGTAGAGTAACGCTCCTAAGTTATAATTGTTAAGGTAACAGCTGAGGCTAGCAGGTAAAGCTTGGAAAAATCTTTAAACGCTTCCTTTAAAGTCATTTTTTACTTCGTCTGTATTCACGTCTTTTTCGGTATTTAAGGGTTTTACGTTAGACATTTCAGTTCTGTCGACATGCATAGATCGCATTTTTCCGTGTCAAACATTGGGTCTAGAGCTTTGTGCATTGTGCATAGGAGTCCTTTCGCGCGGGCAGCCTTGCAGATTTCGCAAAATTTTAATGTGAAATCTTTATGGGATAAGCCTTTTCTCACTAATGCATCTGCTAATTCATCAATTAGATTTTTAATTTCGTTGTCTTTTTCTAGGTCTAGGGCTTTTCCACGAATTCTCTTGTTGTAAAGGCTTATGGCTGGTTGGCTAACCCCTAAAAGTTTGGCCGCTTCTAATTGTTTTAGGCCATGTTTTGTCATTATCTGCTTGGCTAGAGTTGCCCTTACTGGTGGAAGTAGGCTTTTTACGGCGACTTCGCATGGCAATAGCATTTCATCATTCCTCCGTGTTGTATTTTGTGGAAAGGCATAAATATACTTTATTACAATTGTAATAAAGGTGAAACGCATGTTTGAAAGAAACGTGTTGAAGCTGGCGGAAAACGTCTACTGGGTCGGCGTAAGGGATTGGAACCGAAGACTTTTTGACGCTTTAATCCCGCTTCCCAAAGGGACCTCCTATAACGCTTACCTTGTTATCGGCGAAACGGCTAAAGCCTTAATCGACACCGTTAACCCGGGCTTTGAAAAAGAGCTTGAAGGAAAGATTAGAAGCTTGATTCCCTTAGAGGATTTAGACTACGTTGTTATGAACCACGCAGAGCCGGATCACGCTGGAGCCATACCACATGTTATGAGGGCTGCACCGAAGGCGAAGCTTTTAGCCTCAAGCAGAGGCGCAAAAATGGCTCAAATCTACTACCATGTTCCCCAGGAAAGGATTAAGCTGGTGGTTGACAATGACGCCACAAACTTGGGCGGAAAAACTTTACGTTTCATTGAAGCGCCTATGCTCCACTGGCCTGAAACCATTTTCACCTACCTTGAAGAGGATGGGATACTGTTTCCATGCGACTTTTTCGGCGCCCACTTGGCTGGAGGCGTGTACAGCGACGAGGTTGAAGACTATTTGATGCATGCTCAGCGTTATTGGGGAGAAATAATGATGCCTTTTAGGGCGATGGCTCAAAAAGCCCTAGAAAAAATCGCTGGACTCAACATTCGTGTTATTGCACCAAGTCACGGCCCCATCCACCGAAAGCCCGAACTCATTTTAAACGCCTATAGGCGGTGGGCCTCCGGCGAAACTCGCCCAAAGGCCGTTATAGCCTATGTTAGCATGTGGAACAGCACCGACGCCATGGTTAAGCAGATGGCTGAAACGTTGGCTTCTGAAGGTGTGGAGCTAGCCCTCCACAATTTAGCGGTCACAGATGTGGGCGACCTAGCCCGAGACCTTGTGGATTCAAAAGCTATTGTTTTGGGCGCGCCCACAGTTTTGGGCGGAGCACACCCATTAGCAGTTTACGCCACATACCTCTTCAAGGCGCTACGTCCACCAACAAAGTTCGCTGTCGTCCTAAGCTCTTACGGCTGGGGTGGAGGCGCCTTAAAACACGTTCAAGAAATGCTCAGCGGCTTCAAAATCGAGGTTGTAGGCGCACTGGAGATTAACGGTCCTCCGACAGAGGAGCACATGCAAAAAATCGTTGAGATAGGCAAAACCTTAGCCCAAAAAATCAGGGAGGAAGCCTAGCATGGGAGGAGTAAGCGAGGAAAGCCGTAAAAAAGCCCTTAAAGAGATTCTGAAGCAGCTTCATGAGGGTGTGCCTCCCGAACAAGTTAAGGAGCGTTTTCGACAATTTCTTGAAGGCGTGAGCTCGCTTGAAATCGCCAAGATTGAGCAAGAACTGATTAGCGAGGGCATCTCGCGGGAGGAGATTCAAAGGCTATGCGACGTGCACTTGGCAGTGTTTAGAGAACAGCTGGAGAAACAGAGACTTGAAACCGCTCCAACAAGCCCTATTGGTATTTTACTCGAAGAGCACCGGATGCTCCAGCAGATAACCCAAAAGCTCGGCTTTTTGGCTGAAAAAGTGCAAAGCGCCGAAAACCTTGAAAACGTAAAAGAGGAGTTGGAACAGCTTAGGCGCGTTGCTGAAGAGCTTCTAGACGCTGAAAAACACTATTTACGCGAAGAAAACGTTCTCTTCCCAGTTTTGGAAAAGCACGGCATAACCGAGCCGCCGGCCATTATGTGGATGGAGCACAACCAACTTAGAGAAAAGAAGAAACAGCTCAAAAGTCTGCTGGAAAACGCTGCAACTATAAACTTCCGAGACTTCAAGCGGCAGCTTGGCGAACTGGCCAGCACTATAAAAGCTACCCTAAACAGTCACATTTTTAAAGAAAACAACATATTGTTCCCGGCAGCCCAACGTGTCGTCACAGAACAGGAGTGGGCGGTGATGCGTGCAGACTTCGACGAGATTGGCTATTGCTGTTTCACCCCAACAACCTTAATAGAGAAGACGGCGGAAAAACCAGCTGTTAAGGCTAAAGCCATGGCTGAAGGCGTGTTGCATTTTGAAACCGGAACTTTGACGAAGGAGGAGGTTGAAGCAATTCTGAACACTTTGCCCGTGGACATAACCTTCGTGGACAAGGATGACGCTGTAAAATTTTTCAACAAGGCGGAAAAACGCATCTTCGTCAGAACAAAAGCCATATTGGGCAGGAAGGTGCAGCTTTGCCATCCGGAGAAAAGCATTCACGTGGTAAACAGAATCCTTGAAGCTTTCAAGAGAGGCGAAAAAGACGTGGCAGAGTTCTGGATTGGGAAGGGCGACCGCTTAATCCACATAAGATATTTTGCCGTAAGGGACAAAGATGGCAAATATCTTGGCACGATGGAGGTAACTCAAGACATAACAGACTTGAAAAAGATTGAGGGTGAGAAACGCCTCTTAGACTGGGAAGGTTGAATGTCGAAGACTGTGCTTTTTGTCTGTGTGGAAAACAGTTTCAGAAGCCAAATAGCCGAAGCATACTTCAACAAGTATGCGCCTGAAGGCTGGATCGCTGTAAGCGCAGGTATAAAACCGGCTGAAAGAGTTCATCCTAATGCTGTGAGACTTATGCTTGAAGAGGGTATAGACATAAACCACAAAAAACCCCGAATGATAACACGGGAGCTTCAGGAAAAGGCTGACATCGCCGTTATTGTGTGCAGCGGCGCTCTATGCCCAGTGGTTTACACGCGGCATGTTGAAGAGTGGAACATGCCGGATCCGGCTCAAATGCCGCTGGAAGAGGCTAGGCGTGTGAGGGACGCCATAAAAGCCAAAGTCTTAGACTTGATTGAAAGGTTGAAGACGCAAGGAAAAAACAGGTTATCTCCCACTTTCTTTTAAGGCTTTTTCCACCTCATCCCTTATGATGTAGCCGGCTATGTGCAGTATGGGCTCTTTTGTTTCTGGGTCAACGTTCATAGTGGCGGTGCATGGATAGCTATGATGTGCCTTTGCGACAACATCGTACAGAACATCCCTTCCTGTTTCTACGCCTGTGAGTTTTCTCGCCACATACCATGTGGAGCCGCATGGAGCGCTTCGCTTAACTATAACAGCTTCAATTACTTCGCGGCCTCCTCTCTTGGCCGTGGAAACCTCCAGTTTCGGGCGTCCAACACCGAGCTCCAAGACAAAACGCGAGATCAAAGGCTTGTCCTCGAAAGGTTCCAGTGAACAGAAGGGTTTTGGGAAAGCTTGTTCTAAGCCCAGCTCAACGCAGCGTTCCTCGACCTGCCTTTTCAAGCCCGATGGAACCTCGTTGAAATCTTCAATCGGCACGATTAAGCCCTTAACACCAGCCCTTTTAAGATGGACTGGCAGCTCTAAAAGCAGGTCTTTATGGAGGCCGGAAGCCACACACAGGTCCACTTTTGGAATTGTTTTAGGCATGTATTCTTCTGGCTTGTCGATGAAGGCTGGTAGTTGCGAAGGCTTCGGCAGCTCTATGGCGGCGCGGATGTTGCGTACATAACTGTAGACGCCATACTTGCATGAATCGCAGTACAAGCCACAAGCCTTGCAGAAGCTTGGATCATTTATGAGGTTTCTTATGACACGCTCGGCGAATTCGCCGCTGTAAATGAAAACCAGCGTTAAAGGCTCTTTTTGGCCGGTCAGAACATACACCGTTAAAGCACGTATTCTGGTCGGCGGGCGGCTAGCAAAACGTGTTCTAGGAAAACGTCTTCTGGAACGGCTCCGAGAAACTCCACTTTCTCGTTTATGACCGTTTTCGGGACACCCATGACCCCGTATTTTTGTCCAATGTGCGGGAATTCGCCCACGTCAACAACGTCAGCCCTAACCATGTCGCTTTCAACGGCGAACTTGAAAGCTAAGCTCGCCACCGAAGGACAGTAGGGACAAGTCAAAGTTACGAAAACTTGAATGTGTACAGGCGATTTTATGCTCCTAAGCTTTTCTCTGGCTTCTTCGGAGATTTCCGCCATTCCACGGGAAGCGCTGACTATTCCTTCCAAGAGGGTTTGGAACTCGTAGCCGTATGGTAAGCCATAAAACCGTAAGCCATAATCTTTGGCGCCTATAATGGCGACGGCTGGAACCTTGTCTACTCCATAAGCCCTAGCCTTATCTGAGTTAGCCACAAAATCGTAAACCTCCACGTTCAATTTGTCGCTTAAACCAGCCAACTCCTCAATGAGACCCCTAGCCTGAGCACAATAGGGGCACTCATACTCCTGCGTAAAAACAATAAGCCTAACAGGATTAACTAGTTTACTGACAAACTTATCCTGCAAATGTTTCTTATGCTCTTCCGGAATCAACCCGCTAACCTCCGCATCATCTCCGAACCTCTATCTTGATCTCCCGCCAATCCTCCCTAACACCCCGTAAGGCGCTCACAGCACCAACAATAGTGCCGCCTAGAATCTTAACAACAAACTTGTTTAGGCTTATCTCCTCACCATCAACAAGAAGTCTAACATCCAATATAGCCACCAAGAGTAAGATTCCATTTAAAAGTAAAAGCTTTTTGCAAAACCAAACGCACGTAAAACATGAAAAAACAAAAATAACATGCAGCCTTAAAATAAACAAAATTGGGGTTTAGAGTTACCTTGTGGATTGCCTCCTCAATTTTTGCCGGAGACTCCTCCCGCAAAAACACCCTCTTTTTCTGTTTTAAAGCATTTTTGGGCATATTTTCTTTTTGTTTTTTCTTTTAACAGTAACTAACAGAAAATTTAAATCTCGCTACTTGTTTTCGTGAATGAAATGGAAGCATGTTTGTTACATTGAGCGAGGTGTGTTTATGATTATTGAGTTAATGGTTACTTTTGTTTTGATTCTAGGTTTGTCGTGCCTAATTTATTTGTTTGGGTGCTTATTTTCAGCCAAACCTTTGCGCAACGGAGATAGCAAATCTGCTTATGCTTGTGGTGAGAAAGCGGATTTTGGTAAATTTAGGATTAGCATTTCTCATTATAAATATCTCATATATTTTGTTATCCTAGATTCTTCGGTGCTTTTGTTAGCTTTTGCTTCAACAGCTCTTCAAGCGGCAAATGTTTTATCCTTCATACTTTATTTATTCATTGTTTTTATATCGGGCTTGCTGCTTTTTGACGGAGGAGACCATTAACGGACGGCGCATGCCTTTTAAAGTGGGCAAGGCTGAAGTCTCCATGGGTTCTTCATTTTAATTCTGGGGCATGCAACGCTTGCGATATTGAAGTTGTTGCGCTTTTAACGCCTAGGTATGATGTTGAACGTTTTGGAATACTGCTTGAGCCTTCTCCGAGACATGCAGATGTTCTATTGGTCACGGGTGTTGTTACTCGCCAATGTGCGGATAGGTTGAAGCGTATTTATGAGCAGATGCCTGAACCTAAATTTGTTGTTGCTATAGGCGCGTGCGCATGTTCCGGCGGAGTCTTTGAAGGGAATTACAGCGTGGTTGGTGGTGCCGACAAAGTCATTCCAGTTGACATATACGTTCCAGGCTGTCCACCGAAGCCAGAGGCGATAATTAACGGCATTATAAAATTGCTTAATTTGATTAGGGAGGAAGGGCATGCCGACAAGCATTAATGGGATTTTAAAGGCTTTAGGTGATGCGCTTGGGGATAGGATACTCCAAACTGGGACTTTGCGTCCTGGAAAAGTTCTTGTTCAAGTCGATGTTGGGACTCACAGGGACGCCATAGAAGTCCTCCTAAAACAGGACGAAAATGCCGGTGTTTCTGCAATTACTAGCGTTGACCTCGGCAAAACGATTAAGTTATTGTACCACATCCGCACATGCAACACGATAATTACTATAGGCGTCGAATTGCCAAAGGAAAATGCGAAAATCGAAAGTATAACCGATCTGATTTCCGGAGCGAACTTTCATGAGAGGGAAGTGTCCGACCTTTTTGGTGTAACCTTTGAGGGGCACCCCAATCCGAAGAGGCTTATTCTTCCAGAGGACTGGCCGGAAAATGTTTTCCCACTTAGAAAAGATTTTACAACGCCAAATTTTCCGAGCAAAACAGAGGATTCGGGGTCTTTGAAAGATAATGAGAAGGTCTCCGGTGACGATGGGTTAGTAAAGATTGTATTAGGGCCCCAGCATCCCGCCTTGATAGAGCCTGAAAAGTTCATTTTAAAAGTTGATGGAGAAATCGTTAAGGAGGTTAAGCCCAGAATCGGTTACGTTCATAGGGGAATTGAAAAAGCTGCGGAAAGTCGCACTTATCTGCAAGATATATATCTAGTTGAGAGAATTTGTGGTATCTGTAACGCTTGTCATGCTGCCTGTTTCTGTCAGACGGTTGAAGCTATAATGGGAGTGGATGCGCCGCCTAGAGCCAGATATTTGCGCACCATAATTTTGGAGTTGAATAGGATTCATAGTCACATGCTCCTTCTGGGCCATGCTGGTTTTGAGATAGGGTATGAAACATTGTTCCATTACATGTGGCGGGATCGAGAACGTATATTAGACATTATGGAAGAGCTTACTGGCAACAGAATCATCGCATCCTTTATAACCATAGGGGGTGTTAGAAGAGACTTGAAAGAAGAAATGATTCCGAGGATTAAGGCGGAAATGGAAGCTTTAAGGGAGAGGATGAAGTTTTACAGGGAGCTTTTTGAAAATGATTCAACAATAAAAATGCGGACAAAGAATGTCGGGGTTCTAAGTAGACAGGACGCGCTGAAGTTGTGTGTTGTGGGTCCGGTGGCGAGGGGTTCCGGTGTGAATATGGATGTCAGACGAGATGAACCGTATGCAGCTTATAACGAGATACCTTTTAGGGTTATCACTTATGATGATGGGGACTCTTGGGCTAGACTTATGGTTCGTTTAGACGAGGTTGTTGAAAGCACAAACATAATACAATATGCCTTAGAACATTTGCCAGGCGGACCCTACAGAGTTAGGGTGCCGAGAATTGTGCCAGCGGGCGAGGCCATTGGGCGTGTTGAGGCGCCAAGGGGTGAGCTGTTTTATTATGTTAAGAGTAACGGGACGGCTTGTCCGGAACGTGTTAAAGTGAGGACCCCAACATTTGCTAATATTTTAGCGTTTGTTAAGATTGCTGAAGGTATTAACATCGCTGACGTTCCAGCAAGCTTCATCAGCCTTGACCCGTGTTTTTCATGCACGGACAGGTAGAGGATGACAGATGAGCTTGGATTTGGGCTTTCTTTTCCGTGTGCTGATTTTTCCAGGTTTCGCTTTTATACTATTTTTCACAATGTTTTGCGATTGGGTTGAGAGGAAAATTGAGGCCCGTATGCAGAATAGAATGGGACCCACATATACTGGTCCAGCTGGTGTTCTTCAGCCGTTTGCCGACTTTGTCAAACTTTTGACTAAGGAGGACATCGTCCCTTTTAACGTGAAAAACTTCATCTTCAAGCTTGTTCCTCTTCTCTCTTTCTCAATTTTTGTCTTCGCGTTTGTCTTTTTACCGATTGACGGAGCGAATGCTATCCTCAATTCAAACTTCGAAGGTGATCTCATTCTTGTTTTGACGTTGATCTCCATCGCCAACTTCTTTCTCTTTCTTTCTGGATGGTCTTCGACAAATCCCTACAGTGCGACTGGTGCTGCGCGTGTTTTGACACAGTTTTTGGGATATGATATTCCACTTTTCATTCTTGCCTTAGCTCCTGCCTTTTTGGCTAGAAGCCTTAGCATTTTAAGAATAGCAGCTAGTCAGCCTCTTCCATTTGCGCTTG